>Ga0209692_10000172_pt1 | contig 206766 bp, 178 predicted proteins | sample tdDd472_FD_187129 | JGI IMG/M metagenome (GOLD analysis project Ga0209692, IMG submission 187129) | Marine sediment microbial communities from the Atlantic coast under amendment with organic carbon and nitrate - tdDd47.2 (SPAdes)... | ecosystem: Environmental > Aquatic > Marine > Coastal >... | reverse complement strand
TGGGGGCTGCCTGCTTTTCGGACTCTGGTAGTGGGTTCATTTTTATCGGTTTCATATAAGTATTGCCTTACCCGCCCTACACTAATTTATCAAGGGGTAAGTGTCTCACTTATATTGTCACAGAGGGGGCTTAAAATGGTATAACTATTAATAGTCCAGGTTCTGAAAATTTGCATTTTGCACGCTGATTGACATTAGACAGTCCGCACTTAAAATCTTTTAAAGATACCAATACAAGTCCAAACCATTATTTTCTTGACTTGTGAAGTCCATTCTCAGAGCTTGTCTTCCACTTCTGCTCGTTGACAGAGTAAATTCGGAAGAGTCCTATCGTTTTTGACTTTTCCCTCTACTTTTAAAATGATTTTGTGAGTATGCATCTTGATCTTTCATCGTTTGAAAAAAGCAGGCTCTGTTTGTGCCATGTACAATGAGTGTATTATGATCCAATTTTTTCCCTGAAAGCTTTTATGAGGTGTTGTGAAAAGCAGTCGATGATTTCCGATGGATTTGTTTTTGATTTATGTAACACGATATTTGAAACGGGTAATACTGGCAAACCGTCCTCTATTCCCAAGATTTTCAAATCGGACGGAACGTTACTGCCGATGATGGGAGCAATGGCAAATCCGGCCTTAACCGAATCCAACAGCCCTGATATGCTTCGGCTCACATAAACGATTTTGTAATCTATCCCCGCTTTTTCAAGACCCTCCAGAGCCCAACTTCTGAAAATACAATCCTCCTCAAAGGTAGCCAGTGCAAGAGTTTTATGGCTCTGCAGGACAAAGTCTGGATTGGCTGCCCAGACAACAGGGTCATGGGCAATTACCTGCCCACCTTCGCTGATTTGTGTACAGATTCCCACATCGAGTTCTCCAACATCTACAGCCGCCTTTATAACATCAGAGTTTTCACACCTCATTTCTATGGTCACATCGGGGTATGACCTGGAAAAACTTGCCAAAAGCTTCGGCAGCATACCAGCGGTATAATGTTCCGGGGAACCAAATCGGATATTTCCTTCAAGGTTTGGATTGGATAGGGCCGCCACAGCTTCGTCATGTTCTTTAATGATACGCAGGGCATACTTGATAAGTATGCTGCCTTCGGGTGTGAGCTTTACCGTTTTTCCAACCCGGTCAAACAATTTTTTGCCTACTTCATTTTCAAGACGTTTTATCTGCATGCTGACAGCAGACTGTGACAAGTTCACCTGTTTTCCCGTTTTTGTGAAATTCTTTGCATCTGCCAAGGCTGTAAATGTTCTCAAATAATCAATTTGTAAATTCATAATAATCACATATTTAATCATCAATATTAAAAATATATTTAAGGCCAATAAAAGAATCTGGGCGTGCCATTTATTGCCGATCACAAAGACAACTATAACAGTTTTTGATTGTTGATATCAAAACAATTCATTGGATATATTATACAATAAAACTTAGTTTATTCTTTAACAGCAACCAATTCATCAAAAGGAGAACACATGAAAATATTAATTGTCGGCGGAAAAGGTACAATTGGGTCTAAAGTCAATGCCCATTTTTCAAAGAAACACGAGGTGATTATTGCAGGAAGAACCTCAGGCGATGTTACGCTTGACATGGCAGACAGCGATTCTATAAAAAAAATGTTCGACAAAATTGGAAAAGTAGATGCTGTGGTCTGCACAGCCGGCGAAGCCAAATGGGCAGCGTTTGATTCATTGACAGAGGATGATTTTTATATCGGCATCAAAAGCAAACTCATGGGACAGGTCAACCTGGTTAGAATCGGAAAAGAGTATATAAACCCGGGCGGTTCCTTTACACTTTCAACGGGAATTCTTGCGGATCATCCTGTTCTGATGACTACGAGTGGAGCCATGGTCGGCGGTGCGATTCACAGTTTTGTAAAAGCGGTCTGTTTGGAACTCAAAAATAATATTCGAATCAATGTAGTATCTTCCGGCCTTGTGGAGGATGCGGTGGAACATTATGAAGCATATTTCCCGGGACACAACCCCATCCCCATGAACAAAGTCGTGAATGGCTTTGTGAAAAGCGTTGAGGGCGCATCTACCGGAAAAATCATAAGAATGTATGATAATTGCTAAATTGGGGACTTTCAAGAGAAATAAGGGAGAATGATATGGTGAACCTTACGGATAGAATTTTAAGACTCAAGGAAAAAAGCAAAACCGCAGAGGTTTGGATTGATCCTGAAAGAGCACAGATCATAACAGAATTTTATTCGAAAAATACCGGTAAATACAGCATACCTGTTTTAAGGGCGCGTTCTTTCAAAAATCTCATGGAAAAAAAAGAGTTGTACTTAGGGGATGAAGAACTCATTGTTGGAGAACGTGGACGCGCCCCTAAACTCATACCCACATTTCCGGAAATCGCATCCCATTCTGTACAGGACCTAAAAGTTTTAAACGCCCAGGACCCGATTCCATACCATGTTTCCCAAAAAACCATGGACATATATGAAAAAGAAGTGGTTCCCTACTGGGAGGGGGGTGCTCTGCGTGACAAGATGTTTAACCAGCTCAGCGATGAATGGCAGACCATTTACAATTGCGGCCTTATTACAGAAACCATGGAACAAAGGGCTCCGGGCTCCATGGCACTTGACGAACGAATGTTTGGTCTGGGCCTTAAAAAAGCAAAACAGGAAATTGAAGAAGCCATTGAAAATCTGAATTTTTTAAATGATTTTGAAGCAACTGACAAGCGTGAACAGCTCACCGCCATGGCAATTACCTGCGATGGAATGATGATTTACGCAAAAAGATATGCAGACATGCTTGAAAAAAAAGCATCTCAGGAATCAGATGCAGTGCGGAAAAAAGAACTTGAAAAAATGGCTGATGTCTGTCGCAGGGTTCCTGCAGACAAACCCCGGGACCTGTGGGAGGTTCTCCAGATGAGCTGGTTCATGCACATTGGAGTTATCACAGAGTCAAATGGTTGGGATGCATGTAATCCAGGCCACATTGACCGTCATTTTTATCCCTACTACAAAAAATCCATTGAAACCGGATTGCTTGATAGAAAATCTGCCAAAGAGCTTCTTTGCGCATGGTGGATTAAATATAACAATCATCCTGCCCCTGCGAAATATGGGATCAGTGCTCTTGAAAGCGGCACATACAATGACTTTGTAAATATCAGCCTTGGCGGGATCACAAAGGACGGCAAGGATGCTGTCAATGATTTGTCCTATATCTTCCTTGAGATCCTTGATGAAATCGAATTCATTCAGCCACAGGTACATGTTCTTTTAAGCCGCATGAATCCGGAACACTTTCTTAAAGAAGCCTGCAAGGTTATTAGAAAGGGAAGAGGTTTTCCTGCCATGTTCAATGCTGAAGCCCTTATAGAGCAGCAGCTGCGTGTGGGAAAGACCATATCAGATGCCAGAGGAGGCGGAATCTGCGGTTGTGTTGAAACAACATGCTATGGAAAGGAGGCGGCCCCTCTTGTCGGGTATATCAACATTGCAAAGATTCTTGAGCTGACCCTGCAAAATGGATATGACACAAGGGTGAATAAGCAGGTGGGGCCCAAAACAGGCGAGGCAAAAGATTTCAAAAGCTATGAAACGCTCATGGAAGCTTTTAAAAAACAGGCCCGTTACATTATTGACACAAAGTTAAAAGGATCCCAGTACCTGATCCAGATGTTTACCCAATATGTTCCCCAACCATTTTTATCAGTGCTCATTGAGGGCTGTGTTGAAAGCGGCAAGGATTACAACGGCGGCGGTCCCAAATATAATGTATCCATTCTTCCCGGTGTTGGGATTGGCACGGTGACAGACAGTTTGTCAGCCATTAAAAAGCATGTGTTTGATGAAAACACCTATTCAATGGAAGAGGTCATTGCTGCCCTAAATGCTGACTGGCAGGAGAATGAACACATGAGGCTCACCTTTGCCAATAAAACACCAAGATATGGAAATGACAATGATTATGCAGACTCCATAATGAAAGAGGTTTCTGATTTTTTCATCGATACTGTTGACGGCATAAAGGACAGCAGAGGCGGTACTTACAGAATGAACATGCTGCCGACCACATGCCACATGTATTTTGGTGAAGTAACCGGGGCTTCCTGTGACGGACGAAGGGCCGGCAAACCCTTATCCGAAGGCATCTCACCTGTTCAGGGTGCAGATCTAAGCGGTCCCACAGCCTCTTTGAAATCAGCGGCAAAGATGGATCACTCAAGAACATGTGGAACCCTTCTGAACATGAAGTTTTTACCTGAAGTATTAAAAGGAGAGATTGGCATACAAAAACTTGCAAGTCTCATCAGAACTTATTTCACTTATGGCGGCCACCATATCCAGTTCAATGTTTGTGATGCCCAAACCTTAATGCTGGCCCAACAGACACCCGATGATTACAACGATCTTATTGTTCGTGTGGCAGGATACTCTGATTATTTCAATGCCATTGGAGAAAATCTTCAGGATGAGATCATTCAACGCTACGCCCATGAAATGTAGATGTGAAAAATGATTGAGGGCAACATATTTAATATTGAACACTTTGCCATCCATGACGGCCCGGGCATAAGGACAACCGTTTTTTTTAAAGGCTGTCCCATGGCATGCGCTTGGTGCCATAACCCGGAAGGACTATCGGGTAAGAGTCACATTGTCAGATATGATAAAAAATGCATCGGCTGCGGAGAATGTGTGAAAGGATGCCCCCAGAGGGTCCTGGAAAATTTGTCTTCCAGCCGCATAGTACGTGATGCAGAAAAATGCATTGCCTGCGGAAAATGTGTAGACATCTGCTGTGCAAATGCCATTGAGATGGTTGGCAGTGCAATGTCCCCAAGACAAGTGGCAGATATCGCCCTCAAGGATGTTGCTTTCTATGATGAATCCGGCGGCGGTGTTACCTTCTCAGGCGGGGAACCCCTCTTTCAATGGGAGTTTGTCAGGGAATGTTCAACTCTCTTAAGGAAAAAGGGCATACACATTGCGGTGGAAACATCAGGGGCCGTGAAAAACGATGTTATCAAAAAAATTGCCCCGCATGTTGATCTTTTTTTATACGATTTGAAACACATTGATCCGGCTGAACATAAAAAGTACTGTGGAATGGGCAATGAAAACATTCTCGAGAACCTTCAAACGCTGGTGGATTTTGGGAAGGAAATAATCATCAGGATGGTCGTTATCCCCGGTATTAATGATGCGGCTAAAACCGTGGAAAGGATGTGCAGGTTCTTAAATGAGACCGACGGAATCAGATCAATTTCACTATTGCCGCTGCATAAATCGGCAACAGAAAAGTATAACCGGTTGGGCAAGGACTTTCTGATAGCTGACTTTGAAATTCCGGATGCGGAAAAGATGGAATCCGTTGCAAAAATATTCCAGAGCAAGGGTTTTGCTGTTCAAATAGGCAGTTAAAAATATACTTGAAGAGGATATCATTTTGATTGTTTGTACTGGGATTATTCATTTTTGTTTCCAATAGCTTTTGTATCTTGAAATAATCCCCCTGAATACTCTGGACAGGGATTATAAATACGTGACTCGAACATACATAATTCATCATGATGGATAGAGATATGATTTAACTTCCTTTAATTTGTTTATAAAAACCCTTAAATTGGGTATTTTGAAAACAAAAGAGGCACTAATTCAGGAGCCGATGCTTAACTGAAAATGTAAAATCCCAGGTTCTTGGCATAGGGCGGGGGGTTATAATACTCGGCGTGAATATAATTCCCCTTGATTTCCCGGATGACGATGCGCCTTTTGATCAAGGAGCGTTTGATGTCGTCCAGGTTGAACTGGATATCCAGAAAATCATTGACCCGGATGCGGTGGGACTTTGAAATCCTGAACCCAATGGCGGATAATGAGACCTGCTCCACCCTGATCCGGCCGAATTCCCCTGTTTTCAGGCGTTTGAAATCCCCGCTCAGGGAGACCATTTTTCCGAATTTGTCGCTGTTCCCGGGATCTTTTTTTGTCAGGCGTTCTTCCTTTACCTGTTCTTTTGCCTGTTCTTTTTCCAGAAGGGGCTGGAGGTTGTCCTGGATATCGGCGATATTTTCCCTGTCAGGGGTTGACTTGGACTTGGCCAGGGCCTTTGCAACCAGTGCTTTTAATTGGCCGGCATCGTCGCTGTCCATGGTATGGGTCTGGATGGTGAGGGGCAGGGGGGGGATTCCTTTGGTCAAAAAATCTTTGGACACGGCCGTTTCAATCCTCTGTCTGGCCTGGTCGGCTCCGTCGGAATAGGTCAGGGGCAAAAGGGCGATAAAACTGTTGTCCCCGTATCGGAATAGGGTGTCGTCCCGCCGTTTTGTATCTTTTAGCGCTTCGGCCAGGGCAACCAGCCCTCTTTCACATTCGGTTTTCCCTTTTTCCGATTTGAGCCGGTCAAGGCCATTGATCTGAATCACCAGCATGGAGAATACACTGCCGTATTTGATTTTGAATTCCTTTTTACCGGAAACAGAGCGTTCAAAACTCCACCGGTTTTTAAGTCCGGTCAAGGTATCCTTGGTGGCAATGTTGGTCAGGGCCTGGGTATAATAGGAGCGCTCTATGGCAATGGCGGCATATTCGGCAATGTCGGACAGAAATTTAAGATCGTTTTCCGAAAAGCTGTTGTCGTTTATCCTGTTTACCAGTTCAATTACCCCGAAAATTTTGCCGTCTGTTTTCAGGGGGGTGCCGATGATGGACCTGGTCCTGAAGCGGGTGTGTTTATCCACCCGGCCGCTGAACCGTTTGTCTTTGGAGACATCCTTTATGATCAGGGATTCTCCTGTTTCCATGATATGTCCGGCAATGCCTTCGCCTTTGGGTAGTTTTACCCCCTGCAGTTTTTGTTTATTTGCCCCCACCACCACTGAAAATACCAGGTCTCCGGTTTTGGGGTCTTTAAGCAGTATAGACCAGTGGCAGGGCTGAAATATACAACCCACCTGAAACATGACAATATCAAGGACCTCTTTGATATTTTTAGCCTTGGCCAGGGATTTGCCCAGTTCAAAGCCCAGATCCTGAGACGTGGTTTCTTCCTGCCGGGGGGTGTTTTCCTGGAATTGAACCTGGGGGGCCGGCTGGAAATAATATCGGGTATTGGCTTTGGACAGCTTTAGGTTGGCCCAGAGGAGGTTTTCCTTAAGCTGGCTGACAGAGGGGAATGCAAATTGGTAAAAGGCTGAAATTTCCTCCACTTCCCTGTTCATGGCAAGGATACATTTGATGATCTCCACCTCTTCGGGAGCAATGTTTTTTTCAACTTCCGGGGCGAGGATGGGGGGGCGGATAAAATCAAATGACCCCATGCCCTGGGTCCAGCAGAGAAAATCCGCCATGGACACAATGGAGATGAGCTTTTTTTCCTCGCCGGACAGATTTTGGTGTTCAAAGGGCTGGTGATGGTATTTTACCGCCAGCACCAATTTTTCAGGCAGTTGCCACTGGGCACAAAAATAGGCACCGATATCATCATGCCCCAGGCCGATGACACTCCGTTCCTTTTCAATAACAAGATCGGTGGACATGGACAGATCCCGGATAAATGCCCCGTAATCCTGACGCCCCTGAAGGTCCATGAAAATTTTGCCAACATCATGGAGGAGGCCTGAAATATATGCTTCCTCGGGATCAGGGTACCCGGTCTCTTTGGCCAGTTCCATGCTCAGTACTGCCACAGCGATGCTGTGCCGCCAGAAAAGGAGGCGGTCAAATTCCTTTGCCCCCCCCTTTTTAAACATGTTTTCAAAAATGGTCATGCCCAGGGCAAGTTTTTTGATTTCATCCAGCCCAAGTATGACCACGGCTTCGGAAAGGGTGGTGACTTTTCTTCTCAGCCCGTAAAAGGCTGAGTTGACGACTTCCAGAACCCTGGCTGAAATCCCCGGATCTGTTTCAATGATCTTGGATACATCTTCCAGGGAAATGGTTTCATCCCTGGAGGCCTCCATCAGTTTTGCTGCCACCTGGGGAAAACTGGGCAGTTTATTCTGATCAAGTTTCAGTATGTTTTTTATGTCTGATTCAGACGGGAGATTCAGCCGGTCACTCATTTTTCTTTCCCATTCTTGGTTATCTTCAAAAAAAGTATTTCCTAATTGAAGACACAAGAGAGACCTTTTGTCAATTTTTGAAAAAAAAGGTCAAAAAATGTTCCAAAGAAAATGCCTGTTTTTTTTCATCCTTTTTCAGGCCCTATGTTCCGCTGCCAGTACCGCAGCGCCGATGGCCCCGTTTTCCTGGGGGAATTCTCCCACAAGGATATCGAATCCCAGCCGTTTTTCCAGGGCCTTGACCAGGCCGATGTTTTTGGCCACCCCGCCGGTCATGATCACGGGGGGCTTTATTTTTATTTTGGTGGCCAGGCCTGCCACCCGGGCAGCCGTGGCATCGTGAATGCCGGCAATGATATTTTCCCGGGTTTCCCTGGCCGCAATCATGGAGATGACCTCAGATTCTGCAAATACGGTGCAGATCGAAGATATCTTGGCGGGTTTTTTCGCTGTGAGACCCATGGGGCCTAACAGGCCCAGGTCAATTTCCATGGCTTTGGCCATGACTTCCAGGAATCGGCCCGTACCGGCGGCGCATTTATCGTTCATGGCAAAATTTTCCACCCGGCCGGATTCATCAAGGGCAATTGCCTTGGAGTCCTGTCCTCCCACATCAATGATGCCCCGGATGCCGGGATTGGAAAAATGGGCCCCGGCCCCGTGGCAGATAATTTCGGTGTAGGCTTTATGGGCGAATTCAACTGAGTTTCTGCCGTACCCCGTGGCCACTATTTTATTGATTTCACCCAGGGACAGGCCAATGTCCTTTACCAGGGCAGAAAAAACCTTTTCTCCGGCTGAAACCGGGTTGTAGCCCGTGGGAATTACTTGGGTACCCAGAAGAGAGAGGGAGTTGTCAGACGGGTTTTGCCTGATCAGGGCGGCCTTGGCCGTGATGGATCCGATATCAATGCCTGCGAAAATCATACGGCTGTGGTCCCCCCGTCTACGATCAGGGTCTGGCCGGTTATAAAGGACGAGCCGTCAGATGCCAGAAATAGCACCGGTTTGATCACATCTTCAATTTCGGCAATCCTGCCCATGGGGATTGTGGATCTCACATGGGCGGACAGCTCCTTGTTGGACCAGAAGGGTTCTGAAAACCTTGTCCTGACCATGGCAGGGGCCACGGCATTGACCTGGATATTGAACATGGCCAGTTCCGAGGCCAGCACCTTTGTGAGCATTTCTATGCCTGCCTTGGCGATTCCGTAGATGCCCATGCCCGGGGTGGCTTTCCGGCCGGCAATGGAGGTGATAGATACGATTTTACCCTCTCCTTTGCCCCGCATCAAGGCGGCGGCCCTGCGGCTTACCAGAAAGGTACCCGTAAGATTGGTGTCAATGATCTTCTGCCAGAGCCCGGGATCCAGATCGGCTATTCCCGGAGTGATCAGGTTCATGCCTACATTATTAATCAGGATGTCAGGGGCTCCGACTTTTTTTTCAATGGTATCAAAAAGACTGTCAACCGCTTCGGGGTTGCCGATATGGGCCTGGACTGTCAAAAAACCATCCGGATTGCCCAGAGCCTCCCTGGCGGCGGCCAGACCCTCCTGTTTGCGGCTGCAGATAACCACCCTTGCCCCCTGGGCCAGTAATTCCCGGGCAAGTTCAAGGCCGATGCCCCGGCTGCCGCCGGTAACCAGTGCAGTTTTTCCTTTGAGGTCAAAATTCATTCTGGTTTTCATGGGTCTTGTCCCTCCTTATTGTTTTATGATTTCCATGAAGGCATCTATTCTGGTCTCTGCCTGGGACAGGGAAAAATTCCTGGGATCCACCATGTCAGCCTCCAGGAGGAGAACCGGTATGCCTGCCTTTTTCCTGACAATGTTCATGATATCCAATTGCCCGAAGGAGTATGGTTTGCACGACCTGTTGGAGTGCATGACAAATCCGTCCACATCATAAAATTTAATCATATTCAGAACCTGGTCTGCCATCTGGTCCACCCCGATGTTCAGGTAAATCCGGGTATAAGCCTCTGCCATGGAATCTAAGAAATTATCCGGATCAATATAGTCGATGGCCGAACACCAGGCCGAGGTATAGGTATCTGCCACCAGGCAGGCATTGTGGTCTGAGAATTTATTGGACAGCCATTTGAGGCTGTACCACACCGGCAGATTGTCCCAGAGCAGCCGGTATTTTTCATGGGGCACACTGGAGATGCCCTTGGCCACACGGCCTTCCATTTCGCTTACCAGTTCTTTGTAAAAATCCACGGCCGTCTGTGTGCCCCTGAGGGTCACGATGAGGGCCAGGAAGAAAAAGGCGTCAAAGGCGCTCATGGGGGAGGGCTTGCTGGCGGTGGTGTTGAGCACTTTCTGCCACAGCTTCTGGCCTTCCAGGGCAAGTTGGCCCACCTTTTTCATTTTATCATGGTCAAAGGACCTTCCCGTGACCTGTTCTAAAAACCGGATATACTCTTTGATCTGCCTGCGGACATAAGCGGCAATCTCAGGGGTATAGCCGGTGTGGCAGATGGGGGTGTCCAGGATAAACAGGGGCACCTTAAAGTACCGGGCCTGGATCTCGTACCATTTGAGTACCGTGCCGCAGATATTGTTACAGCAGATAAGCATATCCGGCTTGGGCAGGCCACCTAAAGGGCCGCCCTTTACCACGGCGCAGGAGATGTCCGCCCGGGCATAGGAGCACAGATCTGTGCTGTAGCCCATATCCTCAGCCTTGGTGCATAGGTCTTCTCCCATTTTGGACGCCCCGATCATGGCCCCGTGATTTTCCGGGTATACCGGGATGATATCCATGGCGATGAGGGGCTCCACAGGCCCTCCCGAGGTGATCCAGGCCACGGTTTTGTTATTTTCCTTCGCGGTGAGGGCATCCATATAATAGGTGGTCATGATGTCCCGCATTTTTTTTGCCGATGCTATTTTAACCTTTTCTTTTTCAGACATGAAGCGGCTCCTAATTCCCTTTTAAAGCATTTGAATAAAGGTTTCCAGGCGGGTGGCCATTTGGCCGGAATTTATCTGCTGGTCGTCCATTTCCAGGTGGAGTGCCGGGATTGTTTCTTGGTCCAGAAACTCTTTGAGATAGGGATAATCAAAGGCATGGGGGTCGCAGAACTTGAGCAGGGTAAAGACGACTCCGTCCGCCTGTCGTTCCCGGGCCAGGGAAACCAGGGCCTCACCCCGGACCGTATTGCCGCTGTGTTTGGCCGGGCAGACCACCCGATCCGTATACCGGGCGGTTAAACCGTCCATGGGGGAAATGTCTTCGGGAATCTGCCCTTCAAACCATCGCTGGCCCGAGCAGAGGTCGTCCCCCACCACGGCTCCGCCTGCGGCTTCAATGAGGGTGTAGAGGTCGGGCATGTCGCAGATAGATCCCGAAAGGATGATGCGTTTGGGTGTTGTCTTGGGCGGTTTGGCTGTTTTCAGGGCTAAGACCAGGTTTTCAAGGCAAATATCCAGGGCTTTCCTGTCCATGATCATGGCGGCCTTGATCACCGCGAACAGATCTTTGCCGGAAAGAATGCCCGGGGTTTGGGCTTTCATGGTGTAGATGCAGTTGAGATTGGAACGGATCCGGTTGAACAGGGCGATTGCGGCTTTAAGATTATCTTCTGTGATGGGATTGCCCGAATACGCCTCAAGGTCTGCCTTGAATTTTGCCAGCACGGTTTTCATATAGTCCCTGGCCGAGTCCGTGGTCAGCTTGGCCGGCATGACCACGTCCGCAAAAAAGGCCTGGTCCATGTTCATCCGCCAGATGTCCGAGAGGCGCTGGATGGAGTCACAGGTGTGGGGAAAAACCGTACCGTCGAGGTAATCCAGCCGTCCGGCCAGTCCGTCCTCCAGAATACCCCGGATCAGGGAGCAGCAATAGGCCTGGAGATGGTTTTCCGCCAGGCTGATATCTGATTTGGAAGAGAAGAGCCGCATGGGGTGGCAGCCTGCCGCAGATATCAACTCCTCCGGGGCGTAGGAGCAAAGATAGCCGATTACAGGTCTGTTATCGGCTTTTACGGCTGCAGCTGATGCAGCCGGATCATCTACTGCTGTGTAAAAGGGTTTGAGTTCTTTTATCATGGATGTTCTCCTGTATATTCGCCGTTTTTGCGCATAAGCTCCAGTTCTTCATCTTTAAGGACCTTGAAGGCCACCTTGCCCACCAGGGTGGTGGGCAGTTTTGACCTGAATTCTATGGTCCGGGGACAGCTCCATTTTATAAGCTGCTGCCTGCAATGGTCAATGAGTTCTTTTTCAAGGCTGGCCTCATCATCTTTCACCCCGTCGGCTTTCACCACAAAGGCCTTGACCCGTTCCACCTGATCCGGATCAGGGACCCCGATAACGCAGGCCTCTTCAACCTTGGGGTGCTGGTAAAGAAGATCTTCCACCTGGGCTGGATACACATTCATGCCCGAGGATTTGATCATTCTCTTTTGGCGGAGTTTGAAATAGAAAAACCCATCCTCATCCTGGTGGGCGATATCCCCGGTGTGAAGCCAGGTTTTTCCGTCGTCATGGATTTTAAGGGTTTTTTCAGTTTCTTTTTTTTGATTGAGATAGCCTTTCATCACGGCCGGGCCGGAGAGGCATATTTCGCCGTCCTGGCCGAGGTCAGCGGTCCTGGTGGTATCCGGCCGGACTATTTTGGCATCCATGTCCGGAAAGGGCACGCCGATGCTGTCGGCCCGAAAGGTATTCATGGGCATGGCCATGACGGCGGTCACCGCTTCGGTGAGGCCGTAACCTTCCAGGAGTTTAACACTGCCGCCCTGGTGTTTGACCACGGCTTCAAATTCCTCCTTTACGGTTTGGGGCAGGGTATCGGCCCCGCAAAAGGCAGCCTTGAGGCAGGAGAGTTTTGCCTGTTTGAAATCCTTGTTTTTGCACAGAGCCGCGTAAAGGGTGGGAACCCCGATGATAAATGAGGGTTTCTTGGTTTTTATCAGTTTTGCCACGATTTCCGGGGTGAACTGGGGCACCAGTATGCTTTTGGCCCCGCCCATGAAGGCGGCATTGATGCATACACCAAGGCCGAATCCGTGGAAGATGGGCAGGATGGCCAGGATGGCGTCTGTTGCGTCCAGGTTGCCCCAGGCGGCAACCATCATGCCTTCGCAGATAAAATTCATATTGGAGAGCATGATTCCTTTGGGCTTGCCTGTGGTGCCCCCGGAGTAGAGGATTACGGCGGTATCGTCCGGATCCATTCTGGCCTTGGCTTTCCCGGGCCAGGATCGGGTCATGATCTCCTGCCAGGAGGATACCCTGGTGTCTTCAGGAACCCGGGGGATTTTCCGGCCCTTGGTCAACCAGAATCCGAATTTTTTAACCGGGGAGAGAAAATCCCCTATTTTTGTGAGGATCAGCCGTTTGCAGGGGGTGCGGTCCATGACGGCATTGAATTTCCCGTAAAAGGCATCCAGGGTAAGGGCCATGGTGGATCCGGATAGGTTCAGGTAAAATTCGATTTCACTTTCCGTTGAAAGGGGATGGATCATGGAGGCCTTGGCCCCCAGTTTGTTCACCGCATAAAAACAGATAATGCCCTGGGGGGTGGTGGGCATGGAGATGGTGACAGTATCCCCCTGCTTCAGTCCCAGGCCGGACATGGCGTCTGCGCACTGGTCAACATAAGTGGAGAACCCGGCGTAGGTGCATTGGGTGCCCATGAAGTCCCAGGCAATTTTATCCGGCACCCTGGAGACCGACTGCATCAGGGCATCATACATCGTAATTTCAGGATAGTCTATGGAATGGGGGGTGTCTGCGTAATAATCAAGCCATGGCCGACGGGTTTTCATCTGTCCTCCTCAACTGATATGTGAAATGAGCAATAATCTATTTTCGTCTGCTGGTTCTTATATCGAATGCCGGTCAACGTGTCAACCGATGCTTGTTGTTTCTTACAAAATGTGGTAGGAAGGAATTATCAGCAAAACAAAATTCGACAGGAGCCCATGAAGAATAAAGATACACTTAGCCGCCTTAAGGCGGAAGAACGGAGAATGCGTCAGCAGATCATCATTGATGCGGCCCGGGAGGTATTTGGCCAGAAAACCTATGACAAGGCCAGTATGGCGGAAATTGCGAAAACCGCAGGTATTGCCAAATCCTCCATTTATACCTATTTCAAGTCCCAGGAAGAACTTTATGCCACAATTGCCTATACCGATGCCTGCATATTTATTGAGGACCTTCAGGGCAAGATTGACAATGCCCCGGATGAGGCCCTGAAAATCAGCATTTCCAGCTTTCTGGATTATTATATTGACCAGATCGCCCAGTGGCGGATGATTACCCATTTCGCCCTCCACGGAAATAAGGATATGGGGGCGGTGGAACAGCTTAACGAGATCGGCCGGCGGCTCATGGATCTCTTTGAGCAGGTGTTTAAAACCCTGGGATGCAGGGAAAATTCAAGGCTCTTGGCCCATACCCTGTTTTCGAGTCTTTCGGGAATTCTTATTGCATTCAGAAATTATCCCGGCAGAAGCGAGGATGAGCGGATTTCCCACATGAAGCGGATCGGCGGGGTGGTGGAGTCCATGGTTATGGCCCTGGTGGAGAAGAACCAAAAATAAAGGAGGACTGTAGATGGCAATGCCCAATAAAAAAGGCTGGCTGGCCATCCTCTTTATCCTGGCCTGCCTAGCCATTCCTTTTGGTATCACCTATTATGTATCAACGGATACATTCAAGGCAAAGTTTTCCCGATGGCGGGGGCCCATGCCCCAGGCACCTGAAGGGGCGACTCTTGAGGGCTCCAGAACCATTGACGGCCGGGTGACTCTGGTCAAAGGCGAGCGTATCCGGATTGAGAACACAAGCCTGGTATTCAACGGTCTCGACAATGGGGATGCCTTGTTAGATCTTTTTTTAGAAGAGCTGGACCCGTCTCATGCCTATGCCCAGTCATTTTCAAGGGATATCGGCAGGGATCAGGTGGTCCGGTTCGGTGATGTGGCCTATCGGGTTATCGGGGTCAGCCGGAATGCCCTGATATTAGAAATTTACAAACATATGGGAGCCCAATAATAAATTTCGTGTACGATGTCATTATTATAGGAGCCGGACCTGCTGGTACGGCATGTGGTTATGATCTGGTGGCAGCCGGGTTTTCAGTATTGATCCTGGACCGGCATGACTTTCCCAGGAAAAAAGCCTGTGCCGGGGGAATTACGCCCAAGGCCATGGCTCTTTTTGCCTATGATATCTCTCATTTTGTGGTTCGTGCCTGTCGCGAGGTGAATTTGCGCAGGCCCGGAGGCCATGTCTTTGAGGTGAAGAATGCCCATCCATTATGTTATATGGTCCAGAGGCGGGATTTGGACGACTATTCTCTGAATAAGGTGACCCAATGCGGCGGCAGGTTCCTGAAGATAGATCAAATTTTATCCCTGGATCAAAGTCCGGAAGGAGTGGCGGTGCGTTATGCATGTGATTCCGGAGACAAAACTTGCAGGGCCAGGTATCTAATCGGCGCGGACGGTGCCAATTCCCGGATTCGCAGATTATTGGGCAGGCCTGAGATATCCATTGCCAGATGTCCGGCCCTGGAGGCTGATGTGAAAGTGGACAGGCCCGAGGATTTTACCATGGAGCTTGATTTTTCAAAAGGAATCCCTGGGTATTATTGGATTTTTCCCAAGCAGGATTATGTAAATATCGGTATCTTTGGTGCTCGCCCCGGTGTTTCCATGAACCGGCAGCTTCTGGGCGGGTATGCCCGTGAGAGATTGGGGAATGATACCCTTGAAGCGGTGCGCGGGTATCCCATTGGCACCGGGTACGGCCGACCCTGTGCCGGCCTGGGCCGGGTGATGCTGGTTGGAGATGCTGCAGGCTTTGCCGAACCCCTGTTCGGGGAAGGAATTTATTTTGCCCTGAAATCCGGACGTCTGGCGGCGCACGCCATTGGCAAGGGGGGCGGGGGAAATTGTATAGACCAATACCGCCGTTCGCTGGCCCGGGTCGTCATGGATCTGAAATTCCATGCCCTCGGTGCCGGGATCTTGTACCGGTTTCCCCGCCTTTGTCTTTCAATTGCCGGTAATGATCTGATTCACGGCCATTTTTCAAAAGGGTATGCCAGGGGGAGAACTATTTCCCAAATGCTATTACCTTTTCATTTTTCGCCATAGGTTTAAAAAAATACAAAATTGTATAGAAACCCTGCATGTTTTCCGGTCTTAATTTTATAAATTACATTTATGTCCTTAACGATGGTCCAAAAATGTAATTTTCTGAGAAATTATAAAAATTTGTCATTGATAAAAAATAACTATAATATCAAATAGTTATCCCTGTTATAAACTTGTTTTTCCCCTTGGCACCCCTCTTGCTCTATAGAGAATTAAGTTGTTTGAAATAAAACCAAAATCCAAGGGAGAGAAAATGAAGAAAATTTTTGCAGTCATCAAGCCATTTAAAGTAGATGAGGTCAAAGATGCGTTGGCTAAAATAAACGTCAACGGCATGACCATTTCAGAGGTCAAGGGGTTTGGCCGCCAGAAAGGCCATAAAGAGGTATACCGGGGGGCTGAATACCAGACAGATTTTGTGCCCAAGGTTGAACTCAAGATCTGCGTGGATGACGATCGCGCCCAGGCTGTCGTGGATACCATTGTTGCCACGGCAAAAACCGGAAAGATTGGGGACGGGAAAATTTTTATCCTTCCGGTTGAGGAGGTGATCCGTATCCGGACCGGTGAAACAGGCATAGAGGCCTTGTAATTGACAATGATGCGCCCCCAATGCGCCTAAAACTTATTCTATGGAGAAAAATGAAATGAAATATATCCCAATGATCCTCATTACCTTAATTTGCAGTATGTCAGCGGCCTGGGCCGGCGATGAAGCCCCTACGGTATTAACAAATAAAGAAGCCATCTATCTTGTTCAGTCCCATGCCGACTATGTCTGGACCCTTGTGTGCGCCGTTCTTGTCTTTTTCATGCAGGCCGGATTTGCCATGGTGGAAGCCGGGTTTACCCGGGCTAAAAATGCCATAAACATTATGATGAAAAACCTTATGGATTTTTCCATGGGTTCCCTTTTCTTCTGGGCCATTGGATTCGGCCTGATGTTTGGAACCTCTAAAACTGGTTTTTTCGGGACCACCGGGTTTTTCTTAAGTGACTTTGAGCTGGGAGGCGATCCCTGGGTTCTTGCATTCTGGATGTTCCAGGTGGTTTTTGCAGCCACTGCGGCCACCATCGTATCCGGTGCCATGGCCGAACGGACAAAATTTACGGCTTACCTGGCTTATACGGCCTGCATCACTGCCCTTATATATCCTGTATTTGGCTCCTGGGCATGGGGGTCTCTGTTTAACGGGTCCGGGTGGCTGGAAGGGTTGGGATTCATCGATTTTGCAGGATCCACAGTGGTTCATTCCGTGGGTGGATGGGCCGCCCTGGCCGGTGCCATGATTCTTGGGCCCCGTTTGGGCAAGTATACAAAAGACGGTTCCGTTAAACCGATCCTGGGACACAACATCCCCCTGGCCGCTCTGGGCGTATTTATTCTCTGGGTGGGCTGGTTCGGATTCAACCCGGGTTCCACCACTGCTGCAACCAAAGATATTGCCATGATTTTCGTTAACACAAATCTGGCGGCTGCTGCCGGTGCTGTTCTGGCCATGGTCGTCTCCTGGATGAAGTTTGGAAAACCTGAAGTCGGCATGAGTTTGAACGGTGCCCTTGCCGGACTTGTGGGGATTACTGCCGGATGCGCCAATGTCACCCCTGGCAGCGCTGTTATCATCGGTTCCATCGCAGGTGTTCTGGTGGTCTTTTCAGTTCTTTTCTTTGACAAAATCAGAATTGATGATCCCGTGGGCGCCATCTCTGTTCATGGTGTCTGCGGTGCCTGGGGTACCCTGGCAGCCGGTATCTTTAACATCGGCGGAACCTCATTGAAGATTATGTCGGTACAGTGTATCGGTATCCTGGCCTGCTTTGTCTGGACTTTCGGTACCGCCTACGTCCTGTTCCGGGTCATTGACGCCGTCATGGGGCTGAGAGTCTCCCCGGAAGAAGAACTCGAAGGTCTGGACGCCACAGAACACGGCGGCAACGCCTATCCTGATTTTTCTACCATCAACCATGCTTCCGGGTATACCGGCGGCGGTTCAGGCAGTTTAAAAGAAAGCTCTTCTGCCTATGTCGGGAAACTGGCCAGCCAGAGCTAAAACAAGTCTCCCATTCGTGTCTCTTTGAACACGGAAAATACAACCTGCTTCCCTCCAGCAATGGGGGGCAGCAGGTTTTTACCTTTCAGAGTTGGGCGGTTCATGGTATGGTTAGCTTTTATAAAAGCCGTGACCTGTAAAGGAAAACGATGTACCCGCCCCGTAATCTGATTAAATCTGTTCTCTTCGTCTCCGCTCTGGCCGGGGGGCTGATCTTGGGATACCGGGGGCTGGAATATAATTGGCAATGGTACCGAATCTGGCCCTATTTTTTTTCAACCCAGACAGGGGAAATTGTACCCGGGATACTGATCCGGGGATTGTTCATCACCCTGAAAATTTCCGGTATCAGCCTGGTCCTGTCCCTTGTCTTGGGTGGTGTGTCCGCCATGGCACGGCTCTCCCCCTTTCCCGTACTCCGGGCCCTGGCGTGGATCTATGTGGAAGCCATCCGGAATACCCCTTTGCTCATCCAGATTTTTTTGATTTATTTTGTAATTTCTCCTGTATTGGATATCTCTGCTTTCTGGTCTGCGGTCTGGGCATTGAGTCTGTTTGAGGGGGCCTATGCTTCGGAAATTATCCGGTCGGGTATCCTCGGGATTCCCAAAGGGCAGATTGAGGCTGCAATGGGGCTGGGGCTGTCCAAGACTGTAATTTACTACAAGGTGATTTTCCCCCAGATGCTCAGGATCACTCTGCCCATGCTGGCGGGCCAGAGCGTCTCCCTGATCAAGGATTCCGCTCTGGTCTCCACCATCTCCATCTATGACCTGACTATGCAGGCCCAGAAAATTGTATCTGAGACATTTTTAACTTTTGAAATATGGTTTGCTGTGGCATTATGCTACCTGGTCATTACGGCAAGTCTCTCTTTTTTAATCAGAAAACTGGAATTCCGGATGAAATTTATCCTCTGATACTTATCTCTAACCAATGACAAAAGGAGTGTGCGATGAAAAAAATAATTGCTTTACTGGTTTTTCTCATGCTGGCGGTTGGGCCGGTTTTTGCCGGGCAGACGGGCTCAGACCTGTCACGGGAGAGTGTGATTGAAAAAATTCAAAAGCAGGGGGTGCTGCGGGTGGGGATGTCCACCTTTGTGCCCTGGGCAATGAAAGATAAAAAGGGCAATCTCGTGGGGTTTGAGATTGATGTAGCCAAAAAACTGGCCAAAGATATGGGGGTAAAAGCCGAGTTTGTGCCCACAGCATGGTCAGGCATCATTCCGGCCCTGCTTACGGGAAAATTCGATGTGATCATCGGGGGCATGGGCATTACCCCGGAGCGAAATCTGAAGGTCAACTTTACCATGCCCTATGAGTTTTCCGGCATGTCCATGGTGGCGCATAAGAAAAAAGCCGCCGGGTTTTCCAGCATTGAAGACTTTAATAAAAAAGAGATAACCATTGCCGTGCGCATGGGAACCACGGCTGAACAGGCTGCCAGAAAATTTATGCCCAAAGCGCAGTTTAAACTTTTTGAAAATGAAAGTCAGGCCCTTCAGGAGCTGAATCTGGGCCGGGTCCACGGTGTGGTCTCTTCTGCACCCATGCCAGCCTTCCATGCCCTGAAATTTCCGGGCAAACTTTTTGTGCCCATTAAAGAAAACTTCACCAAGGAACCCATTGGATTTGCCATCCGAAAAGGGGATTATGATGCCCTGAATTTTTTTAACAACTGGATTCTCATCAACCATGCCTCAGGCTTTCTGAAAGAGAGACAGGCCTATTGGTTTGAAACCAAAGAATGGGAAAGTCTTGTTCAATAAACCTGCAAAAAAAATAACCATAGTGGATGTGGCAGCCCTGTCCCTGGTCATTGCTGCCATATCCTTTTTTTTGTCCCGCATGGGATCGGTTCTGGCCTATGAGTGGAATTGGGCTGCCATTCCCAAATATTTTGTTTTCAGGGACCCTGAAACCGGAAGCCTGGTGCCCAATATTCTGGTGCAAGGATTTTTCACCACCGTCAAGCTGAGTGTCTGGTCAACGGTCCTGGCCTTTTTTATGGGCACCCTTTCAGGGATTATGGGGGCAAAGGGAGACGGATTTCAGCGCTTTGTCAGCCGGACTTATGTGGAGATTGTCAGGAATATCCCCTCTCTGGTCCTATTGATCCTTTTTTATTATTTTGTATCCAGCCGGTTCCTGGATCTTCTGGGTCTGGACCTCTGGCTTCGGGGGCAGTCCCCGGCGGTTCGCTATACAGCAGGGCTGGTGTTAACCGGGCCCGGACAGATTAATGCCTTTGTTTCTGCAGTTGTCGCCCTTGGGCTATACGAAGGTGCCTATATTTCCGAAATTGTCAGGGGAGGGATTCTGGGGCTTCCCCAGGGACAGTGGGAGGCTGCATCCTCCGTGGGGTTGTCCGGCCCCCAGACCTTTAGGCTGGTTATTCTGCCCCAGGCTTTTAAGAAGGTGGCCTTTCCCCTGGCAGGGCAGTTTATTTCCGCCATCAAGGATTCCGCTATTGTCTCGGTTATCTCCATCCAGGAACTGACCTTTCAGGGAATGGAACTCATGGCCGCCACATTCTTAACATTCGAGGTATGGATAACCGTAACCCTTCTGTATTTTATCCTGACCTTTTCTTTGTCCATGACCATCAATTATTTTGAAAAGCGGTCTTCTCCCGGAGCCTGATGTCAAAATATGGAAATCAAGCCGAAAAAATCTGATAAAATCCATCCCTTTACCCGGAATATCCTTGCTGTGATCCAGGCCATTCCGGAAGGCTGTGTCCTGTCATACGGCAGGGTGGCCGCTCTGGCTGGGAATCCCCGGGGGGCCAGGCAGGTCTCCCGGATTCTTCATTCCATGTCCCGAAAACATGATCTGCCCTGGCATCGGGTGGTAAATGCGTCAGGGAGGATTTCCCTGCCCCGGGGACGGGGGTATGAACTGCAAAAAGCTCTGCTTGAATCCGAAGGGGTTCATTTTTCCCCCTCCCACACCATTGATCTGTCTGTCTACCTGTGGGGTGCTGATACCGGGGTATAGCCCCAAATTAGTTGCTCAACGGATTTGTTGATTAATGGCTTCTGAAATTTCCTTGTATTTGGGGCCGTTTTTTCTCCATAGCCTGCAGGAATCCATGAGGAAATTTTTCTGATCTGCCAGTGCAATATTTTGAATGGGTGACGTATTGCGTTTCCGGGTGAGCCATCCGTGGACGATTTCCGTACCCATGGCTTTGACCAGGGTACAGAGGTGGGCGCAGCCGTTCGCACCGCCCACAAGGGTGCGGACATTTTGGGAAAATCCGGGCCGGATTTCAAGGCCGATGAGTTTTTCCATTACATCCAGGGTCTCAGGGCATTGTTCGACCGGCGTGGTAATCATTTCTGCCTCTGCCTGGATAATCCGCAAGGGATCAGGCTCGATCAGGAGGTCCACGGTGATGTGGTGGATGGTTCCCGGGGCTTTGGGTCTGCCCAGAATGTCCACAATGGGGACATGGCGCAGGTCTTTGAGTTCTCCGTGAACGATGACGCTTTCGTCTTTGTATGGGATGGTGGACAGACTGATATCCCTGGTATGGACGGGGGATTTGTGTTTAATGATATCTTTTAACATGGATTATTCCTTAGGCAAAGAGGACCAGGCTGGCGGCCATCACGGCCATGCCGGCCACTACCCCGTACATGGCAATATGATGTTCTCCGTATTTTTCCGCAGTGGGCAGAAGTTCGTCCAGGGATATAAACACCATGATCCCGGCCACCACGGCAAAGAGCAGGCCGAAAATGTAGTCGTTAAAATATTGGAAAAAGAGAAAATATCCCACCAGGGCTCCCACAGGTTCAGAAAGTCCGGACAAAAAGGAGAAGCCAAAGGCTTTCTTCCGGCTGCCGGTGGCGTAAAAAAGGGGGACGGACACGGCAATACCCTCAGGGATATTGTGGATGGCAATGGCCACGGCAATGCTGATCCCCAGGGCCGGGTCCTGAAGCCCTCCCACAAAAGTGGCCAAGCCTTCTGGAAAGTTGTGGATGGCAATGGCCAAGGCGGAAAACATGCCCATGCGCTCCAGGTTCTTTTTTTTTAGGGCATCGTCTCCGCCCAGGGACATGTCTTCGACACCCCTGACTTCATGGGGATTTTCAAATCCGGGTACCAGTTTATCGATCATGGCGATGAGCAGTATTCCGCCGAAAAAACCAAGAGTGGTCAGTAAATACCCCTGGGAGGGCCCCAGAACTGTGCTCAGCGAATCCCTGGCTTTTGCAAAAATTTCGACCATGGAGACATAGATCATTACCCCTGCCGAAAAACCCAGGGATGCCGTGAGAAAACGTGTGTTGGTCTCTTTGGCAAAAAAGGCCAGGGCTGATCCGATGCCTGTGGAGAGTCCGGCAAAAAGAGTGAGGGAAAATGCAAATAAAAGTGTGGGCGTGTCGGGAACCATTCAATATCTCCTGTGACGTATTAAGTCTGTGCCGCTGTTCACATCTGCGGGTTTTCGGCAGGAGGTATGGTATGAAAAATAGTCAGGTGTTGTCAACCGTGTAAATGGGACCGCTAAATCCGACTCTCAGACAGAAGGGCGCCTGGCATAATCCAGACTGCAGCCGGGCATCATATAACTCTGGTCTATGGTGTTCCGGCTTGCAAAGCTGTTGATCACATCCATGGCATTTCCGGATACAAATGAAATCAGGTGGATATGGTTTTCCACAAGGCTGTTTGCCGGGCTGGTGGAAATGGCACCGCAGATCAGGGTCGATACCTGGAGGCGGGTTAAGAGCGCAGCCAGGTCCTCCATATTCTCCGGATGAAATGCCTGGTAGCTTTTGTTTTTGACGGTGTTATTTTCAATCCGGGCGATGAGCAGAGTTCTGGCGGCATCAAAAACAGGAGAGACCCGGTTGCCCCAGGCCGTAATCGCAATTTTCAATGTTTTTTTCCTTATTTTAATGTCCTTGGCAATACTCTGGTGGTGATATGTTTTGCAAAGGGTGTGCCTGCTGGAGCGTTTTTTGGATACAGGTCGGCAGCGCCCTCTCTTTCAAAGGTTTTGGGGCAGAGATCCATGGCATTGTCCATTACGGATATTGGGAATATGTTGCAAAAGTGAGACTAATCGGACACAGGGGTTGCAATATTAATTTATAGTTCGATGCCCAGTTTTTTGATCCGCCTGAACAATGTGCTCTTATGGATGCCCAGATCCCGGGCCGCGGCGTTCCTGTTGTAATTGCTACGGGCCAGGGCATCGGAAATCATTTTGATCTGTGCGGCTTTCACCGGATCTGAATCCCCCTGCTGGTCCGCCTCTTGAATTGTGGATAAAAATCCGGGCAGATGACTGGTGGAGATGCACCCTTCAGGACAAAGGACAAAGGCATGCTCAATAATATTTTCAAGTTCCCTGATATTGCCCGGAAACTCATGGGCCATAAACGAGGCCAGTACATTGGGATCAATGCCCTGGATATATTTGTTCTGGCGCAGGTTCAGCTTTGAGATAAACTTGTCCACCAGCAGGGGGATGTCTTCCATACGCTGGCGAAGGGGGGGGAGAGAAATCCGAATCACATTGATCCGATAGTAAAGGTCCTGGCGGAATTCTTTTTTCTCGACCTGGGTTGTAAGATTTTTATTTGTGGCGGCTATGATTCTGACATTGGCCTTTTCTTTTGAAATTCCACCAAGGGGCGTGTATTCATGCTCTTGAAGCACCCGAAGGAGCCTTACCTGAAATGCTGGACTTGTATCTCCTATTTCATCAAGGAAAACCGTGCCCCCTTCGGCCAGGGCGAATTGGCCCGGCTTATCCTTGACCGCATGGGTAAAGGCCCCTTTTTTATATCCGAATAGTTCGGATTCCAGAAGCGTGTCCGGAAGGGCGCCGCAGTTGATGGCCATAAAAGGGTGGTCTTTCCGGTGGCTCATGTTGTGGATGGCCCTTGCCATAAGCTCTTTTCCGGTTCCGGTCTCACCTTCGATGAGTACGGATGCGTCGGAGTCTGATATCTGGGGCAGGATGTTGAAAATATTTTTCATGGCATCGGAGTTGCTGATAATATCTTCGACCCGGACGCCTTGGGTAAGTTCTTTTCTCAGGGCCTCCACCAGGGAATGGTCCCGGAATGTCTCCACCCCGCCGATGACATCATTGTTTTTGTCAATAAGTAAAGAGGTGGAGGCGGTGATGGGTATTTTTTTTTGTTTGCTGTTAATGATGTATGCCGAGGTGGATATGAACGGCTTGCCCTGTTCCATGGTTTTTTTCAGGGCGCAGTCCTGCTCACACATATTGGAACGGAAAACTTCCCAGCAATGACGTCCGATGGCCTCTTGTCTCGGTATGCCGGTTATCTCTTCGGCCGCACGGTTAAAAGAGGTGATCTCCCAGTTGTAGTCAATGGTGAATACACCGTCGGAAATAGAATCTAAAATTACCTTTGTGGTGTCATCGGTCAGGGGGCCGGATACCTTATTTTTTTTCATGGTTGCATCCTTAATTGTTGAGAGTGTTAAATCATTTTTTTTGCATTAATGCAACATTTTTTTGTTTTGTTGTATCTGTAAGTGGTGCGTTTTTGATGTTATAATTTAATCATAAAATACAGTATGTTACTGTATTTATGTCTCGAATATGCGACTTTTTTAAGGGGTGGTTCAGGAGGAGGTGGTGCTGTCTTGCGATTAATATTTGCCAAAGATTATGGTCTCCGTATGTGCGGTTTGTTCAGAGGAGGCCGCGAGTCCGGCATGGAATGTTGTCTATATAAGGATTTTGGGTGCAAATAACCCCAGGAAAAGGTGAGTGAAAAAATCCCGGCTCCCGGAAACTTAAGTCCGGGGCCGGGATGGTGCTCGTTGAACGATAGGACACAAAAACATCAATAAATCATCATTGAAATAAAATGCGTTTTGTGGCTAATAGGTGAATTAGAAATATTCCGGGCTCCAGCACATTTTTTCAATCAGGGTGTTGAGTCTGGCTTCATCATTTTCATGGTTGAATTCGGAAAAGACGCAGTCATTCTGGGTGACTCCGGCTTTGATGGCTTCTGCCCCCACCCGTTTGGCCACTTCAATGGAAACCTTTTTTAATTGGTTCAGAGGCGGGCAGAGGATGCCGTCTTGTATATCTTCATCACAAATGAATCCGGCAACGGCATGGGCGGCTGCGGAGAAAAATACTGGCAGCACTTCAGTGGCACCCGAGGCCACGATGCCCAGACCCACACCTGGGAAGACAAAGGCATTGTTCATCTGGCCGATGCGGTATGCTTTGCCCCCATGTTCTACGTCGGCAAAGGGAGAACCTGTTGCCACCAGGGCTTTTCCGTCGGTCCATTCATATAGATCAACGGGCAGGGCTTCGGTTTTTGTGGTGGGGTTACTTAAGGGAAGCACCACGGGGCGGTCTGTATTGCCGCCCACTGCATCCACAATTTCCCGGGTAAAGCAGCCTGGCTGGCCCGAGGTCCCTATGAGAACAGTAACCTTTTCATTCTTAACAACATTGAGCAGGGTATTGTCTTCCGGGGTCTTCAGCCAGGCCATGGCTTTGGGATCTTTGGCAAATTTAAGCTTATAGGGCTCGATATCCCTGTCTGAAGTGACCACTCCCCTGGAATCCAGTGTAAATATTCTGGCAATGGCTTCCTGGGCTTCCAAGCCCTGTTCCATGAGTTCGGTCTGGATCTGTTCGGCAATGCCCACCCCGCCGGCACCGGCACCGTGGACCAGGTAGACCTGGTCGGTCATTTTTTCGTTTTTAACCTTCATTGCCGCCAGGATTCCAGCAAGGGCAATGGAGCCTGTGCCCTGGATATCGTCGTTAAAGGAGATGACTTCTTTGAGGTATTTGTCCCGGACTGTAAATGCGGTCTGTTTTGAAAAATCCTCCCACTGGCACAGAGCCTTGGGGAAGACCTTTTTAAAGGCGGTTACAAATTTTTCAATGAATGTGTCATAGGCGTCACCGGTTAGACGACGTTCCCGGCATCCCAGGTAGTTGGGGTCGTCAAGCAGGGTTTCGTTGTCGGTTCCCACATCAAGGGAAATGGGCAGACAGTGCCAGGGGGCGATACCTGCGCCCTGGGTATAGAGCATGAGTTTGCCCAGGCAGATGGGGATACCGCCCGCGCCCTGGTCACCTATCCCCAGGATACCCTGGTTGTCGGTGACCACGGCCACCCGGATGTCCTGATCCGTATAGTTGCGCAGGATATATTCGGCATAGTCAATGTTTCCCGGATAAAAATGGATGCCGTTGGCCCGGCGGAACATGGAGGAATACTGCTGACATGCCTGGCCCACGGTTGGGGTATAGATGATGGGCAGAAAACGGGTCACATCCGATGCGATAACGGCATGTGCCAGGACAACGTTTCTGTCGTATAGGCTTCTGATATAAATAAATTTTTCAATATCATTTTCTTTTTCTTCAACGATTCTCAGGCTGTTGTTCACCTGTTCTTCAAGGGTCTTTACCCTGGGGGGCAGATAGCCGCTGAGTTTAAGCTTACGCCGCTCATCAATGGTAAAGGCGGTGCCTTTACTGATGTTGTTATAGCGAAGGATGTCAAAACCCCTTAAGTTGATGGTGACATCTGTGGTTTCGCCGTATTCTCCGAACTCAAACTCGTAATGATTAATTTCCATGATACACACAATCCCTAAAATGTAAAAATTAGACACCAAATATAAAAACAGCATCGTAACTATATCATTATTTTTTTGGAAAAAGCTAAAGAAAAATGAATTATTTTCATTAGTTGAAGCTAATTTATTCTTGTCGAATATTGTTCCATTAAATGGAACTCTACAGGGATAAAGTGTGAACTATAAAAGGGTTTTTTCAAAAGAACAAGGGAAAAAATACAGAATTAAAATTAGTAAACAATGGGAAAAAACCTTGATTGACAAGTGGTTAAGTTATTTTTACTGAGAAAAGATATTTTGATTCCCAGTGGGTTAAAACATCTGCTGGTCTCTAAGGCACAAAAACATTAATAAATGGTTCATTGACATTAATTGTTTTTTGTACCCAACCTGAACTCCGATTAAAATTTGGACGGTTTTGATTTGATACTGACCATAGGGGCACTCGACCAGGAATTCGCTGACTTTCAGACCGAGAATTGAGATTATGCTGAAAATCCACACAATTTGTTTCTACTCTTATTTAAGGAGGGATTATCATGAAGGCGAAATGCTTTATTTTAATTTGTGCAGTACTGCTGATGGTCTATGGTTCATCCGCCGCGTTTGCCGGAGGCGTCGTAAGAGCGGGAACCTTTGACTGGCCACCTTATTACGGTGAACCCATTAAGGATGGTGGATTTGTTACAGACATTACCCGTGAGGCCTTAAAGCGGACTGGGTGGGATTGTGAGCTGGAGTTCATGAACTGGAATCGGGCCATAGGATTGTGCAAACAGGGCAAATTGGACATGGTTCAGGGGGCTTACTTTACTGAAGAGCATAAAAAAGAGTATTGGGTGAGCGATAAATATGCCAGCGTGGATGTGGTGTTCATGAAAAAAAAGAAGATGATATCACCTATTCAAACTTAGAGGACCTCAAGGGAAAGAAAATCGGCATGGTCCTGGGATATGCCTATCCTGATTCCGTGACCAGGGCATCCTATCTGAAAGTCGATTTTGCTGACAAGCTCATATTAAATGTAAAAAAACTTATGGCCGGAAGAATCGACCTTATTATCGGCGCCAAGGCTGTTATTATTGATATAACGAACCGGGAAATGCCGGGGAAGGGGAAAGAACTTGTCGCCCCTGAACCGGCCCTCCAGACCAATGACCTCCATAATTTATTTAGTCGTAATAATCCAAACGGAGATCAGCTTCATGCGGATTTCAACAAGGGGCTGGAAATGATCAAGGCTGATGGTACCTATGATCTCATAATGAAGAAACATGGTTTTTAATCTTGGTTGCCGATTCTGAGTAAAAAGGCCAGGCTTTTAAAGCCCGGCCTTTTTACGTCCAAGGATATCCTATCCCTGAATCATCTGCCGCAGCACATACTGAAGTATGCCTTGATTTTTGATGTACTGGATTTCGATATCCGTATTGAGCTTTACCAGGGTTTCAAAAGAGATGATTTGATCTCCCTTTACGGCCTTGATTTCGATGGTGCCGCCGGGGGTGATCCTGTCCAGTCCTGTAAGGGTAAAGGTCTCTTTCCCGGTGAGGCCCAGGCCGTCAAAGGATTCTCCCGGTTTAAAGACCAGAGGCAGCACTCCCATGCCCACCAGGTTGGACCGGTGAATTCGTTCAAAAGATTCGGCCACCACGGCCCTAACCCCAAGCAGACAGGTGCCTTTGGCTGCCCAGTCCCGGGATGAGCCCGTACCGTATTCCTTGCCCCCGAACACCAGAAGATCGGTATGGGTTTTCCCGTAGGACCGGGAGGCCTCGAACACGTATTGGGTCTTTTTTTCCGGGAAGGTCATGGTAAAGCCCCCTGTTTTATCCACCAGCCGGTTCTGAATCCGGATATTGGCGAAGGTGCCCCGCATCATGACCTCGTGGTTGCCCCGCCTGGACCCGTAGGAGTTGAAATCCCAGGGTTTGATCCCGTTGTCCGTGAGGTATTTGCCTGCGGGGTACTCCATGGGAATGGCTCCTGCAGGGGAGATGTGGTCTGTGGTGACCGAGTCTCCCAGCACCAGCAGGGGCCGGGCATCTTTAATGTCTTTCAAAGACGGGGTGTCAACGGAAAAGTCGGTGAAAAATGGGGGGTTCCTGATATAGGTGGAGTCTTTGTCAAACTCAAATGTGGTGCTTTCTTTTACTTCAAGTTTCTGCCACAGGGTATCGCCCTGGAAGATATTGGCATATTGGTCTTTAAAGAACCTCTGGTGGACATAGGTTTCCACAAACTCATTTATCTCCTCTCCCTCAGGCCAGATGTCTCTCATATATACGGGTCTGCCGTTCGGGTCCGTCCCCAGGGGCTCTGTTTCAAAATCAATGTCAATGCGGCCGGCAATGGCATAGATGACAACGAGAATGGGGGAGCACAGGAAATTGCCCTTGACCTCCTGATGAATCCTGGCCTCAAAGTTGCGGTTGCCGGACAGAACCGAGGTGACGTCCAGCTCATTGGTTTTGATGGCCTCTTCAATGTAAGGATCCAGGGGGCCGGAGTTGCCAATGCAGGTCATACAGCCGAATCCGGTGTTGTTGAATCCCAGGGTTTCAAAATGGCCCATGAGCCCGGAACCCTTCAGGTAATCCAGAACAACCCTGGAGCCAGGGGAGAGGGAGGTCTTTACATACCAAGGGATGGATAATCCTTTTTCCACGGCTTTTTTAGCCGCAAGACCGGCGCCGATCATGGTGTAGGGATTTGAGGTGTTGGTACAGGAGGTGATGGCTGCAATAACCACGGACCCATTGGTCAGCCCTATTGATTCGTTATCGGTTTGATCTCCTTTATTCCCCTGTTCCGGCCTGATCTGGATCTCTTTTCTGTTCTCCAGATCATAGATGGCAGTGGTTTTTTCTTTTACCTGAGTCAGGGTAATTCTATCCTGGGGTCTGGATGGGCCGGCAATGGAGGTCTCGATTGTGGATAAATCCACATGAACGGTTTTGGAAAAATTCAGGTCCTGGTCATGGGTGTTGAATAATCCGCAGGTTTTGCAATAGGTTTCCACCAGGTCTGCGGTCTTTTCCCTGTTGGTTTTTTTCAGGTATGCGAGGGTATGTTCGTCCACGGGGAAGAAGCCGGAGGTGGCCCCGTATTCCGGGGACATATTGGCAATGGTAGCCCGGTCCGTGAGGGTGAGGTGCTTGAGACCTTCGCCTGTGTATTCAACAATTTTTTCAACCACGTTTTCCTTCCTGAGGATATTGGTGACGTAAAGTGCAATGTCCGTGGAGGTGATGTTTTTTCCGGGCTTACCTGTAAAGTTCACTCCCACGATTTGGGGCAGGTTCATGTAATAGGGCTGGCCCAGCATCACGGCTTCGGCTTCAATGCCGCCTACGCCCCAGCCCAGCACGCCCAGGGCATTGATCATGGTGGTGTGGGAGTCCGTTCCCACCAGGGTATCGGGGAAGGCTTCAAGGCCGTTTTCAGTTTCCCGGACCGTCACCACCGTGGCCAGGTATTCCAGGTTGACCTGGTGACAGATACCGGATTCCGGGGGGACCACCCTGAAATTGTCAAAGCTCTTTTGGGCCCATTTCAGCAGTTTATACCGCTCGGCATTTCTCTGGTATTCTTTCTGGGCATTGAGGAAGAAAGAGTTTTTTTCCTTGAAATGGTCCACCTGGATAGAATGGTCGATGACCAGGTCCACCGGGACCAGGGGATTTATTTTTTCCGGGTCAAGGCCGGCGGCTTTGACCGCATCCCGCATGGCTGCAAAATCCACCACCGCAGGCACTCCTGTGAAATCCTGCATCAATACACGTGCCGGATAAAAAGGAATAAGGCCGGCATCGGTTTGGGACTGATCATAAAACCGGGCCGCTAGGACCACATCTTCCCAGTCCACGGTGCCGTCTCCTGCGTGACGTGCCAGATTTTCGATCAAGACCCTGGCTGCATAGGGAAGTGTGCTGACCCGGGCAATACCTTCTTTTTCCAGGAGCGTAAGGTTATGTACACAATAGGTTTTATCGTTGAATGGCATGTCTTGTTGGATGTTTTGCAAGGTCATGGTTGCCTCCGTGGCATTTAATAATAATGAATCCATTGAAAATAAGTGTACAATAAGATATTATCAATGACTCAATAGATCAAGCGGCAATTCCTTAAAACGGATTAAAATCGTAATCGTGATGGATGAAGAACGGCTTAAATTCGCAGAAGAGACAGAGTCGGGTAAGCCCTCCGGGGAGAAATTACCCTGGAAAGTTCTGGTGGTTGACGATGAGAAATCTGTTCATGATATCACCATGTTAAGTCTGGGGGGCTTTTTTTTTGAAGGCAGGGGGTTGGAATTGATCCATGCCTACTCCGCCGTGGAGGCCAGGGAAAAACTTGATGCGGTTTCAGATATCGCCCTGATGATGGTGGATGTGGTGATGGAATCGGATAATTCCGGGCTGGAACTGGTCCGCCATGTCCGTAATGTATTGAAAAACGATATTATCCAGGTAGTCATCAGGACGGGACAGCCGGGGCATGCACCAGAAGCCCGGGTGATTTCCGAATTCAGCATCAATTCCTATCTTGCCAAAACCGAGATCACAGTCCAAAAACTCATCAGCCAGGTCACCACTTCCCTGAGGACATACCGGCTTTCCCAGACATTGAACAAGGAACTTGCCAGGCGGGAAGACGCCGAGCGCAGGCTCAGGGAAATGAACCAAAATCTGGAAAAAAAGGTTGAGGCGCGGACCCGTGAACTGGCCCGCGCCAATGAATTGAAAAGTCGCTTCGTTGCCAATATGAGTCATGAAATCCGGACTCCCATGAACGGGATCATCGGCATGGCTGGTCTCCTTCTGGACGAAGATCTTACCCCAAAACAAAGGGAGATTACTTCCATTATCCGGTCCTCCGGGGATACCCTCATGGCATTGATCAATGATATTCTGGACCTGAGTAAAATTGAAGCCGGCCGGCTCTCCTTTGAGATCCGTGATTTTAACCTTACAGAACTGATTCACGATACGCTTGCCATGTTCACCCTGGAGGCTCAGGGAAAAGGGGTGGTGCTGGAGGCTGAAATTGATCCGGATCTGCCGGAGGTTTTGGCCGGGGACAGTCTGAGGATAAAGCAGATCCTGGTTAATTTTTTGGGAAATGCCGTTAAATTTACCGATAAGGGCCGGGTCGGGGTCCGTGCTTTTTCCGAACAGGATCTTGACACTCATATCATGCTGGGGATGGAAGTTTGGGATACTGGTCCGGGGGTTGACGATTTTTTTCAGTCCCGAATCTTTGACAAATTTTCCCAGCAGGATGCCTCCTTTACCCGGAAATATGGGGGAACCGGCCTTGGCCTTGCTATTACAAAACAATTGGCCCTGTTGATGGACGGCGACGTGAAGGTCTGGAACAGTGCCGAGGGCGGGGCGGTTTTCAAGGTGGTGATCAAGCTGGTTAAAAATGGCATGGGTCTGGCACCGGACAGCGGGGATTTGCCTAATCCAGCTGAAACAGCCGTGCTCATGGAAAAAATATCACAAAAGGAGATTCATATCCTGGTTGCCGAGGACAATCCCGTGAACCGGAAAGTGATCTGTCTGCTTCTGGAAAAGATGAACATCCATCCCGATCTGGTTGGAGACGGGGAGGCCGTGTTGGAAAAATTGAAGGAAAAAAGATATGACCTGCTGATCATGGATGTGCAGATGCCTAAACTGGACGGCCTTGAGACCACGCGGCTGATCCGTGACACACGCTCGGACATCCCCCAAAAAGACATCCATATCCTTGCTCTGACCGCTATGGCCATGAGCGAGGATGTTCTGGCCTGTAAAGAAGCGGGGATGGACCGGTTTTTAACTAAACCCATCCATCCCCAGAAACTGATGATGGCCATTGCCGCGGCAATGGGCATTTAACTCTTTACTAGTTTTCTATGCCCCGCACCTTTGGTCCCATCTCGGGTCTATACCTCCCCCCCCTTGTGGAGGACCCTGATAGGTTCTACCGATCAGGGGTGGAGTGAATTTTACTCTGACTTAGAAACTCTGTTGGGGTATAAATATTGGTCCTCTGAGGCAGGATTTTTATACCTGAGATTTCACTAACAGGGTTGATTTACACTGCACCTATACAATTCGTTTCGGCCAGGGAAAACAAAATGGGGGAATGGATGCCAGATGAACGGATAAGGGCCTGTGAAAAATATATCGAAAGTGGTTTTACCGAAATTCCGAGGAGATACAGCCGCACTTTGTTCCTCCTTTCTATTCTGTCGCCGAACATAAAGTTTTTATTGACATAACCCGCGTGACCGTGAAATTATTGCAGAACTCGTTGGGCTTGGCCATGTTTCACGTCAATTTCCGGCCTGCGGGAAGGGTCAAGGAGAAAACCCTGTTTTCAATGATAGGGAATTGTATCCGAAACCGTTGTCACTTAGGAACACTGGTGGCAATTTTTCAAGGCCCTGAAAATCTTATGCAATATACCAAGGACACAGCCGGGCAATGAGGCGGGTATAAAACAGCCACCCCTGAAAAAAGTAAAATTGGCACCCAGTGGGGGAGCCGGGCATTTAACAAACCTTTGCCTGATTTGCCACGGTCTTTTGAAATTGAAATTTTTGGAGGGAGACAGCAATGAAAGCCATGAACAGGAAATTTGACATCCGGATAATTCTGACCCTTTGCCTAATGATTGCGATTCCGGCCTGGCCTGATACGGTATTTGGAGGCAGTCCTGAAAATCAGCTTTTAATTCCATTGGCCATGGAATTGAATGATAAAAATTTATCCGGCAGTGATGCCATTGCCGCCAATTTCGATAATGCCGGTGGGATGCCTAATTTATTAATGGCTTCAGCATCTGCTGGACAGAATTCCGATCCAGGTATCTCCCTTGAGCAGGAAGAGGTGTCCCAACAGAGCAACGGGCATCGGTTTAGGTTTTCCCTGGGGGTGGGATTCAGGAATGATACCCTGCTGTGGAATATTGCCGATATAGATAATTCCCCTAATATACTTTCCGAACTGGAATGGAATGATTTTCGCAGCACTGTTTTTTCAGGCCAGTTTCGCTGGAGCAACCCATGGCATCTTTTCATCCGAGGGGGAGTGGAAGTGGGGGTTGTTTTTGATGGAGAAAATCGGGATTCAGACTATCTCGGAGATAACCGAACCCAGGAGTTTTCAAGATCCTATGCAGATACCGATGACGGCTCTGTGTTTGATGCTGGTTTGGGCATGGGATACCGTTTTGATATCCCATGGCAACTGAGTTCCAGCCCCCTCCATATTATCCCCCTGCTGGGCTACGCTTACCACAACCAGGATGTGGAGGATTCCAACGGTCGACAGGTGGTTTCCACATCCGGAATTACCCCGGACCCGGGTCCTTTTCCGGGTCTTCAAAGTTCCTATGATGCTCGATGGGACGGTCCCTGGTTGGGCATTGATTTTGAGCTGCCCGTGGGAGACCGCCATATCCTGTCCGCTTCTTTTGAGTATCATTGGGCAGATTTCGAAGGAGATGCCAACTGGAATCTGAGAAATGATTTTGCCCATCCTTCCAGCTTTCAACACAGAGCCGAAGGTAAGGGGATGTTTTTATCCCTTGGATATGCGTACAATTTTTCATCAAACTGGGCAATGAATATAGGGGTGAAATATTGTAAAATGACCACGGACCCGGGTGTGGATACGACTTTTTTTGCAGATGGAAGCCAGGTGAGTATCCCCCTGAATGAAGTTGAGTGGGAATCCTACGGCATCAACCTTGGCGCTACCTATGATTTTTAGTCCTCAATAAACAAGTGAGAATGGACAGGTTTTTATCCAAACCTGTCCATTTCCGGACATCGTTCGCTACCCATTGCCGGTGCAATGGGTAGCGAACAAAGTCCATGCTATTTATCCTATTTCTTGTGCCCTTAGATCTTTTCTCAAAATTTTGCCCACATTGGACTTGGGCAGTTCCTGTCTGAATTCCACGGCAACCGGCAGTTTGTACTTGGCCAGTTTGGTATCGCAGTATTCAATCACCTCTTTTTCAGTCATGGTTTCCCCTTCCTTGAGGATGACAAAGGCTTTGACCGCTTCCCCCCGTTTGGGATGGGGGATGCCGATACAGCATGCTTCCAGAACCTTGGGATGTTCGAACAATACCTCATCGATATCCCTGGGATAGACATTGTAACCGCCCGAGATAATCATGTCCTTGATCCGGTCCACAATATAGAAGTATCCCTCTTCATCCATTTTTGCCACATCTCCAGTGCACAGATACCCTTCTTCGGTAAGGGTCTTGGCAGTTTCTTCGGGCTTGTTCAGATAGCCTTTCATGACCTGGGGTCCCTTTATGAGCAGTTCCCCTGGTTCGCCCACGGGCATTTGTCTGGTTGGGTCCTCCAGGTCCACGATCTTGCAGATGGTATCGGCTATGGGCAACCCGATGCTGCCGGTCTTACGGGTCCCGTTAAAGGGGTTGATATGGGTGACCGGCGTGGACTCGGTGAGGCCGAAGCCTTCCACGATGATGGCACCTGTTTTTTCCTGGAAATTATTGATCACATCCAGGGGCAGGGGGGCAGACCCGGAAAAACAGCCTTTGACCGAGGTCAGATCTGTATTGGGCAGATCGGGGTGGTCCAGGATGCCGATATACATGGTGGGCACCAAAGGGGCAAAGGTGACCTTGAATTTGGAGATGGCTTCCAGAAGGGGCTCCGGTTGGGGCTTGGGCACCAGTACGTTGGCCCAGCCCATGCGGATGGCAAAGTTCATGGAGGTGGACATGCCAAATACATGGAAGATGGGAAGCGCTCCAAGCATGACTTCTTCCCCCTTTTTAAAGGCGGGGAACCATCCTTCCAACTGCTGGATCTGGTAGGATATATTTCTGTGGGTGAGCATGACACCCTTGGAAACGCCTGTGGTTCCGCCGGTATACTGGTACATGGCCACATCATCCATGGTGACCTCGGCCTGGGTATAGTCAGGTTCGTATTTGGCGATCACATCTTTAAACTTGAACAGGTCCGGGGCAGGGGTGACATCTGCTGCCAGCCCTTTTTTCTTGGCCACCAGAGGAAAGAGCAGCCGCTTGACAAAGGGTAGAAAATCTCCAATGGATGTATATACAATGGTTTTGATACTGGTTTTTTCCCTGAGTTTGACCATGCGGTTGGCCAGAAGGTCCAGGGTGATCAGAAATTTGGAGTTGGAGTCCGTAAACTGGTGTTCCAGTTCCCTGTCTGAATAGAGGGGATTGTTAAGAACGACCACGCCGCCGATTTTAAGGATGGCGTAATAGGCTACCACACAGGGGATGACATTGGGCAGCAGGATGGCCACGCTGTCCCCCTTTTTTATGCCGTGGGCTTTGAGCACAGCGGCAAACCTGCCCACCATTTCATTGACTTCCCTAAAGCTCAGGGTAAACCCCTGGAAAATCAGTGCCGGGTTGTCGGGATAATTTTTCACAGATTCTTCAAGGTATTGGGGAACCAGGGTATCCTGGTAATCCAATTGATCTGTGATGCCTTTTTCATAGGAGTCAATCCAGATTTTTTTGTCGTAGGTGCTTTGATCGGACAAGGCCATCTCCTTTCTTCAGGTTTTGGGATTAAAAGAGATACTGCGTTTGATGCATAGAAATATTATGGATAGTCTGTCAAGAAAAAAATAAAAATTATTGAACACTGTTTATTTAATCAAATAGAAATATTTTTTTGTTGAAGGTGTTTCATTGTTTCCCCTTTTCTTGAATCCCGGATAGGCTTGTGATAGGTTGCCGCCATGAAAGTAATAAAGATCGGTGGCGGCTGCCTCAGGGACGGCCGGGCTGCTAAAAAAATAATTGAGTTGATTGCCGGGCGGGGTCAGGGAGATATCTTTGTCCTTTCCGCCTTTTACGGGGTTACGGACATTCTGATATCCGGCGTTGGCCGGGCCCTGGAAGATGAAGAAAATATTTCGGATGTCATTGAAGGTCTGCGGGGTCTCCACCATACCCTTATACAAGAACTCATTGAAGATCCCGACAAAAGAAAACAATTATATAGAGCTTTGGAAAAGATTTACGCCAAACTGGAGCGGTATTATTTCGGGATATCGTTTACCCGTGAGGCCACCCCCAGGATGCAGGATATGGTGGCCACCTTCGGGGAGCGGATCTCCGCCGTCATCCTGTCTAAGGCTGTTGCCGCTCTCGGGTTTGACAGCGATTATATCCTGCCGGAGGATCTGGGTATTATATCCGACGGAAAATTTACCGATGCCTCCGCCCTCATGGAAAAAACCTGCGCCAATATCCGGTCATGGATGGCCCGCCGCATGACCCCTGAACTCATCCTTTTTGTACCCGGATTCTACGGGGTCAGTGAAACAGGTGAAATCACCACCTTCGGCAGGGGAGGCTCCGACTATTCCGCGGCTGTGGTGGCGGCGGGAGCCGGGGCAGATGTCCTGGAAATATGGAAGGATACAGAAGGATTTATGACCGCTGATCCGGACAATGTTCCCCATTGCAGGCTGATTCCCAAGCTCACCTATGAAGAGGCCGCCGAACTCTCCTACACCGGTGCCGGCATCCTCCATCCAAGAACGGTTGAGCCGGTTAAAAATGCTGGCATCGATATTGCCATCAAGAATACCTATAACCCCGATGCTCCCGGCAGCCTGATTACCAGAGATGTACCGGTGTCCGCCGGCATTATCAAAAGTGTTTCCTATACCAAGGATGTGGCGATTTTAAAGATTGATGCCCCGGGGGTGGGCGCCCGGTTCGGTTTTCTCTCCCAGGTTTTAGATCCCATCGGCCGTGCCGGGATCAATGTGAAATCCGTGGTCACCTCCCAGACCTGTATCAGCCTGATTCTGTCACGCAATGATATCCACCGGGGCCATGCCGCTTTACAGTCCATGGATCCGGCACCTTTCCGAAAGGCAATGACGGTCACGGATGTGGCTTTGGTCTCCATTGTTGGCAAAGGCCTTCACAACAACCGGGGTATTGCGGCCAAATGCTTTTCAGCCGTGTCCAATGCCAATGTGAATATTGAAATGATTTCTTCGGGAACCTCGGATGCGGCCCTTTATTTTCTGGTGAAAGAGGAACGCCTGGATGAAACCATCCAGGCGCTGCACAATACGTTTTTCGATGAATAGGCCCTGTGAGTAGGTCGCTTAGGAATCGTTACAAAATTACTTGATCTAAATTGTTTCCAAAACCCTTTAAAAGACTGGGTATTTTGAAACAAAAGATCAAGTAGTTTTGGAGCCGGTCCTTAATCCAGAAGGGAACTGCCACCCCGTCGTTTGGAGGAAACGCTTTTGCCGATGATCCAGCCGGAGAGCAATACACCGAATCCTGCCAGGAACCATTTTATCATCCCGGTTCTGAACATGTTGCGGGTATCGTTTTCCAGGCGTTCAATGGTTTTGGCCAGCTCTTTATTTTCAGCCGTGAGCCGCTTGTTGTTGTTGAGAATTCCCGTAACGTTCTTTGATGCCTGCTTAAGGGTGGACAATTCTATATTGGATTCTTTCAGGGCTAGTGCCAATTGCTGGTTTTTCTGTTCAAGGTCTGCCACCTGCTTTGCCAGCCCGGCTGCCTTGCCCTGAGCTAATGTGTCCCGCTCAGAGGATGCTTTTTTGAACCGGTCCGATGTCTCCTTGAGTTTCTTGATCTGGCCTTCCAGAGTTGATTTTTCCCGGTTCAACTGGTCTATGATCATGGTTTTAGGCAAGTCAAACATGATAAACTGTTTGTCCACCCACCCCTGCTCACCCGAGTCCAGGGAAACTTTGTAAAATCCCTGATCTTCCTGGAGAATCTTAAGGGGGGTATTGCTCTTCAAGGTTTTTATGACTGCATAATTGGTCCCTGGCCCTTCCCTGAAGGTCAGGATAAGTAAATCTGAAACATAGGCGGTCTCAGCCGGGCAACATGTGGCTGTGATACCGGTCAATAGGGCAATCATCCATAACCCTGATAATATTTTTTTCATTTTTAACATTCTGCCTCCCACTGTTTTCACTGTTCCCACTGTTTTTTTCTGTTTCAATATCAATCCTTACCTGTTTTTACAACACCTGGGCATGAAACCTGCCAAAAAAAACTTGCCAAGAGCGTGGAACACAGGTATCACTCAATACAAAAGCAGAAAGACTGCCACGGACAAACCCAATGGGTCCCAGGAAAATGAACCAGAACTTATATAAAAAACTCTGCATTGCCAATATCCTTAACGGGGTGTCCGACGGGCTGTATAAATTTTCCAATCCCAGCCGGGTGGCCTTAGCTTTTGCTCCCGGACCTGACGACCCTTTACAGGTGTTTGATCCCCAGGACCTTCTGGGGGGGCATGAATCCAAGCTTGAAAAACTTTTTATTACAAATGAAGATCAGTGGCGTGATCGGATTCGGACCCTGATTGCCCATCAGCCCCGTGGTCATCTGATTCCCGAGGAAGACCTGGCCATGTCCGGCCTGATTTCCTTTTCCGGTGCCTGCAGCGAGTTTTTTTATCAGGTCTGGTTTACCGAACACCACCCGGACATGTGTTCCATCCGGCCCACGGAAAAATGGCTGGAACAGGCCGCTACCCTTTTGGCCCATGATTTTAATTCAAGAAACACCCCAATCAATTCATCGGATTATGTGGTTAAAAATTATGGTCTTCAGGCCATTGCCGATTATCTGGTGGACGAATGGAGCCGGCATCTGGGATTTGATACCAAGATTTCGGTACCCAGCATTCTCAACCATATTCTGAACATTTCAAAGACCCGTGAAGAGGGGGCCTGGGCCAGGGGTACCCTTTTTTTTACCGACCCTGTAAATATTGACGGCATTGATTTTATTACAAAGATCCAGCGCCATGAACGTCCATTGATTTCCAATATTAAACATATCCGAAAGCTGCTTGTGGGGGTGGAACGGTCTGATCGGAAACTGGTTTCCGACGGTAATACCCTCATCGGGATCACAGATGCGGATGTGCCCGAATATGCCATGGCCGCTGATTTCAGGGGGGATCACGGATTTTTGTGCATGGGCAGTGAAAAGGTGGCCTCTTTTTCGGACGGTAATTTCAATTCATCCACCCGGGAAGCCCGAATCGTAGAGCTGGAAGAACTGCTTCTGGATTCTAAGTTGCCGACTCAGACGGCAGGCACCCTGTTTAATCTGGTTTCCGGACTGGTTCACAAAGCCGGGCATGCCCGCCACGGAGCCACCCTGGTAGTGGATCTCAACGATACCCCCATTCGACTGCCAGGCCATGTGCTTGAGCCGGCCCTGAGCCTGCTGGAACTTAAAAATTATGACCTGGCGGCCTCCCTCATGCGCATTGACGGGGCTGTACACCTGGCCAAGGATGCCATGATCCACGGGTTTGCCTGTCTTCTGGACGGGAAAACCATTTCCTGGGAAAACATGGCCAGAGGGGCAAGGTACAATTCCGCCTTAAGATTTTCAGCGGCCACCCCCAAGGTGATTGTGGTGGTGGTCTCTTCCGACCGCCCCGTATCCATTATTTATAACGGCATAGAACTGAATGCATTTTGCCGGTGGAAACCGGTGTACCAGTATCTGCCTGAAATTGTCACCCTTAAAACATATCTGAACGGAGTTAAAATATGACACACGATCATGACCATAGCCATTCCCACGACCATTCACATTCCCACGATCATGACCATTCCCACAGCCACAGTCATACCCATGACCACCCAGGGGAAATGTCCATGGAAGATAAGCTTCAGACCCTGTTTTCTCACTGGATCGATCACAATGACTCCCACAAGGATAATTTTGTGTCCTGGGCCGATAAGGCCAGGGAAGCCGGCCTTATCGCCGTTGCCGAATCCCTTGAACAGGCGGGAACTCTCTCTCAGGAGGTCACGGAAAAACTCAGACAGGCCCAGGCTGCACTGAAATCCTGATATCATTAAATGACGGAATCATCCTTAGCCGATATGGCAGGCCAGCGCCTGATGCTGGGATTTGACGGCCTTGAACTCAATGATGAATTGAAACATCTCATCGGCGGGTTCAGGACCGGGGGCATCATCTTGTTTAAAGCCAATATTGAGTCCCCGGATCAATTGCAGCGTCTCTGCGCAGATGCCAAGGCCTATGCCCGGGACTGCGGCCTGCCGGAACTCTTCATTGCACTGGATCAGGAGGGGGGGGTGGTGGCCCGGCTCCGTGATCCCTTTAGCGAGTTTCCCGGCAATCCCCATGTCTGTAAACGTGAGGATGCCGAAACCTTTGCCCGGGTCACAGCCGGAGAACTGTCGGACGTGGGCATTAATATGAACATGGCTCCTGTGATGGACGTGGCCCCGGAAGGGGTGGATTCCATCATGAAAGAACGGGTGTTCCCGGGGGATGCGGTTTTGGTGTCTGATCTGGGATGTACCATGATCCGAGGGTTTCAGAACCGGGGAATCATGTCCGTGGCCAAGCATTTTCCGGGAATCGGCAGAACGGTGAGAGATTCCCATTTTTTTCTGCCTGTGCTTGATGCAGACCTGGAAATATTGAAAAGCAGTGATATTCTTCCCTTTCAGGCAGCCAGGGATGCCGGGGTCTCAGGGATCATGCTTTCCCACATCTCCTATCCCAGGCTGGACCCGGACTGGCAGGCCAGCCTCTCCACTATCATTGCCCGGGACCTGCTCCGACGGGATCTGGGCTATGACGGGCTGGTCATGACCGATGATCTGGACATGAAGGCCATATCCCATGATATGGAAACCTGTATTTATCGGATCATGAAGGCTGAGGTTGATCTGGCCCTGATCTGTCATTCAGGCCCCAATATTCAAAAGGCCAGGGATGAATTCATAAGATTGCTTGAGACGGATGAAAAATTGTTTAAGGCGGGACAGGAATCCATAAAGCGGATACTGGCTGTTAAAGCCCGTTTTTTATGTTAAGAATCGTTACAAAATAATTTGATCTAAATCGTTTCAAAAGCCCCTTAAATAGGTATTGTTGAAAACAATAGTTCAAATAATTTTGGAGCCGATCCTTAGATTTTGGCTCTGGAGTAGACATCCTGATCCAGAGTACAGAGATCACCATTCTGGATCATGGTAAAGCCCCTTGCCGCAATCATGGCGGCATTATCCCCGCAAAGAGCTATGGGTGGTGAAAAGACTTCAATTTTATGTCTGCTGGCCCGGTCTGCCAGGGCCCGGACAAATGTCTGGTTTGCAGAGACACCGCCGGCAATGCCGATGCGTCTGCAGTCCTTTGCCCGGGCAGCAGTGATCAGTTTTTTACTCAGCACATCAATAACGGCTTCCTGAAACCCTGCCGCCACATCTGCCTGCCCGGATTCATCCAAATCCGGATGGGTGTGTAGATGCCTGGCCACCGATGACTTCAGGCCGCTGAAGCTGAAGTCAAGGCTCTCCTTTCCCAGCATGCTTCTGGGAAATTTAATCTTTGACGGGTCACCGTTTTTGGCCATAGCCTCGATCACGGGTCCGCCGGGATATCCCAGGCCCATCATTTTCGAAACCTTGTCAAAGGCTTCTCCTGCAGCATCGTCCCGGGTCTGGCCCATGAGTTCAAACTTATGGGGGGAGCTGACATGGTAGACATTGGTATGGCCCCCGGAGACCACCAAAGCAATAAATGGGAATTCCGGTGGTTTTTCCATGAGCAGTAATGAATAAATATGGGCTTCCAGATGATTCACACCGGCAAGGGGGAGATTCCGGGCCCAGGCAAAGGCTTTGGCAAAGGAAAATCCCACTAAAAGCGCACCGATGAGTCCCGGGCCTTGGGTGGCGGCTACCCCGTCGATTTTATCCAGGACGACCCCGGCCTCTTTCAGGGCCTGGGCCACCACAGGTTCGACGGCTTCAATATGCATACGGGAGGCCAGCTCAGGCACCACTCCGCCATATTGGGCGTGGGTATCTACCTGGGAGGCAATAATGGACGAATGAACCCGGGTGCCGTTTTCTACAATGGCAGCCGCAGTTTCATCGCAGGATGATTCAATCCCGAGAATGATCATAGGTCTCGTCTAAATCAGATGTACTGGGTCTGAGCTTCGTTGTTTTCCCTGTCCAGGATTTCTCCGATGAGCCAGGCTTTGTCACCGATGGCAGCCAGGCGGTCCATGACTTCCTGGGCAGACTTTTCAGGCACCACCGCAACCATGCCGATACCGTTGTTGAAGGTCCGCTGCATGTCGGTTTCAGGAATGTTGCCTTCCCGCTGGAGAATCTTGAATATCTGGGGGATTTCCCAGGAGCCTCTGTGGACAACAGCCTTGCAGGCAGAGGGGATCACCCGGATGATGTTTTCATCAATGCCGCCGCCGGTGATGTGGACCAGGCCGTGGACCGGCAGGTCCCGAAGCAGGCTCAGAATGGTGGATACATAGATGAAGGTGGGTTTGAGCAGTTCTTCCCCCAGGGTGGTGCCCAGATCCGGGATCATGGTGTTGACATCATATTTGCACTTGTCAAAAAAGACCTTGCGGACCAGGGAAAATCCATTGGAATGGACCCCGGAAGAGGCGATGCCGATGAGCTTGTGGCCCGGGCGGATATAAGAGCCGTCAATGATCTTGTCATTGTCCACGATGCCCACGGAAAAGCCGGACAGATCATATTCGCCCTCATGATACATGCCGGGCATTTCAGCGGTTTCACCACCGATGAGGGCGCATCCGGCCTGGGTGCATCCGTCGGCAATACCTTTGACAATCTGTTCGGCCACGGTGTTGTTCAGGGTGTCCATGGCCATATAGTCCAGAAAGAACAAGGGTTTTGCCCCCTGGACAATGATATCATTGACACACATGGCCACCAGGTCGATTCCAATAGTGTCATGCTTATCCATCTGGAATGCAATCTTTAGTTTGGTGCCCACTCCGTCGGTGGAGGATACCAGTACCGGGTTGGATATATTGGCCAGATTCAGGGAGAAAAGCCCGCCGAATCCGCCTATTTCACCCATTACACCTGATCTGGGGGTGGATTTGGCAATGTCTTTTATCCGGTCAACCAGACGGTTTGCCTTATCAATATCTACGCCGGAATCTGCATATGTCAAAGAATCATTCATTTAAATTCACCTTATGGAATCTCAAATATAGAAAAAAACGCTCTAAAATCCATTCTCTAAAATCCATAAATGATACCCCCAAAGCCCTTCAAAGTCAAAAGAATTTTGACATGGGCCCCCAGATGGAGTATCTATATTCATTTTAAACACAGACTATTTCGGAGATATGTATTTCATGGAAACAATCAATATCGGGATACTGGGATTCGGTGTTGTCGGCGCCGGTGTCGCCAAATTACTCAAGCAGAAAAAGGCGTTGCTGGAGGCCCGGACCGGCGCATTATTAAACCTCAAAGCCATTGCTGATATTGATACCACCACCGACAGGGGCGTGGATCTCGGGGATACGGCCCTGGTCTCTGATGCCATGGTCGTGATTGATGACCCTGAGATAGATATTGTTGTGGAACTTATCGGCGGGAACACCATTGCCCGTGAGTTCACTATCAAAGCCCTGGGAAATAAAAAACATGTGGTCACGGCCAATAAGGCCCTGCTGGCCGGATATGGCAATGATTTGGTGAAAACCGCCCGGACCAACCAGGTGGATCTGGCCTTTGAGGCCAGTTGCGGGGGCTGCATGCCCATCATCAAGTCCTTGCGGGAATCTCTGGTGGCCAATGACATCACCTCCATGTCCGCTATTCTCAACGGGACCTGCAATTATATTCTGACTAAAATTTCCCAGGACGGATCCGAATTCGAAGACGCCCTGAAAAAAGCCCAGGAACTTGGGTTTGCCGAGGCCGAGCCTTCCCTTGACGTGGACGGGCATGATACCGCCCATAAACTTGCCATTCTCAATTCCCTGGCCCATGGCATGGAGATCAACCTGGATGATATCCATGTGGAGGGCATCCGTAACATCACTCCCGTGGATATTGAGTTTGCCCGGGATTTTGGCTACACCATCAAGCTGCTGGCCATCGGCAAAAAGCATGACGATCATGTGGAGGCCAGGGTCCATCCCACCATGATACCCAGGTCCAACCCCCTCTCCTATGTGGATCACTCCATGAATGCCATTGCTATTGATGCTGATGCCACAGGGCGGACCATGCTTTACGGCCACGGTGCCGGAATGATGCCCACGGCCTCTGCCGTGCTAAGCGATATTGCCGATATTGCCAGAAATATTATTTCCAATACCAAACGGCGGGTCCCCATCCTGGGGTATCCCGAGGACAATATAAAATTCATCCCTATCCTGCCCATGGCCGAGCTGTTCACCCGGTACTATCTCAGGTTTGAAGCCCAGGATCATCCAGGTGTGCTGTCCAAGATATCCGGCATTCTCGGAGAGAACAGCATCAGTATAGGATCTGTTCATCAGAAGGGCCGCAAGGCCAACGGCCGTGTGCCCGTGGTCATGATCACCCACCAGGCCAAGGAGCGCTGGGTCCAGAAGGCCCTGGCAAAGATTGCCGCCACAGACTCTGTGGTAGGGGACCCCGTTGTGATCCGCATTGAGGATGATGAACAGGACTAAATTCCAAAATTAAAACCGGAGTGAATGAATAAAATGAAGATACTTGTTGCCGATCTTGAAGGTGTATTCCTGCCTGAAATCTGGATCAATGTGGCCCGGAAAACCGGGATTGAGGAACTCAAGCTGACTACCCGGGACATCAGTGACTATGATGTACTCATGACCAAACGCCTTTCTATCCTGGAAGAGAACAACCTGACCCTCAAGGATATCCAGGACGTCATTGCCACCCTTGACCCCCTGGACGGGGCAAAGGAGATGCTGGACTGGATCAGGGAAAAAAATCAGATCATCATCCTTTCCGACACCTTTGAAGAATTTGCAGGGCCGCTTATGGCTAAGCTGGACTATCCGGCCCTGCTCTGCCACAACCTCACCGTGGATGCCGCCGGAAAAATTACCGATTACAATTTGAGGATCGACAACCAGAAAACCCGGGCCGTGAAAGCCCTGCAGTCACTGAATTATCATGTCATTGCCTTTGGGGATTCTTATAACGACACCGGCATGATCCAGGCTGCAGATAAAGGGTTTTTCTTCAAGCCGCCGGAATCCATTTCCGTGGATTTTCCAGGTATTCCCATTACCCGGTCCTATGATGAACTCAAGGCCATGATCGCAAAGCTGCTGGACGATTAAATGATTGATATCGACAGGTTCAGGTCCCTTAAGGCTCTGGTAATAGGCGACCTCATGATCGACGAGTATCTCTGGGGCCGTGTGGATCGGATTTCACCGGAAGCGCCTGTGCCGGTGGTGGCCGTTGAAAAGGAAAACCAGACACTGGGCGGTGCTGGAAATGTGATTAATAATCTGGTCTCAATGGGGGCGGAAGTCTTTGCCATCGGCACTGCCGGCACGGGCAAAGCCGGGCAGACTGTATTCAAAAAACTTGAAGCCTTAGGGGTTGAAACCTCAGGCATTGTCAGCGAACCGGACCGGCCCACCACAAGAAAAACCCGGATCATCGCCTCCAACCAGCAGGTCCTGCGAATCGATAAAGAGATCAAGCGGCGGATCAACCCAAACACCCTGGAAAAACTGGTGGAAATCATTGGCTCCCACATCCGGGAGGTGGACCTCATTATTATTTCCGACTATGACAAGGGGCTGGTCACCAAAGAACTGGTGGCCCGCACCGTGGCCCTGGCCCGGAAGAACAATGTTCTGACCCTGGCCGACCCCAAGTCCCTGGATTTCTCCAAATACAGCGGGGTCACCATCCTGACCCCAAATAAAAAAGAGGCAGGCCTGGCTGCCAATATGGATATCAATACCCAAGAAGATCTTGAGGCGGCCGCCCGGAAAATCATGGACCAGGCATCCCTTGATAAACTGCTCATCACCTGTGGGCAAGACGGCATGGCCCTCTTTGAAACGGATCAGCCTTCAAGTACCATCGCTTCAAAGGCCCGCCAGGTATTTGATGTATCAGGGGCAGGGGATACGGTGATTTCCATACTGGGTCTGGGTCTGGCGGCAGGATTCGGATTTAAAGTTGCAGCCGGCATTGCCAATGCCGCAGCCGGCATTGTGGTGGCCAAGGTGGGAACCGCTACTGCTTCAATTGATGAATTAAACCGGGCCCTTGAAATAAATGTTTGAATTTAGTGAAAATGCGCCTTGACTTGAAATTCGTTTTCCCCTATATTGCGCTTCGTTGTTGCGGGGTGGAGCAGTCTGGTAGCTCGTCGGGCTCATAACCCGAAGGTCATTGGTTCAAATCCTTTCCCCGCTACCAAATAAATAAAGGCTTTCAGTGATTTCGCTGAAAGCCTTTTGTATTTTTGGTTCCATGCGGGTTCCATGTCAGCATTTAAAAATGCCTTATACAGATTAGTCCAATTCGCATAAGTTGATAAAGAGTTGTTGTGTTATTTTACAGTTCTTTTAGTCGTTCTTTTACATATTGTATTTCTTTTTTACTGGGATTTGGCTTTGCTTGTAATCTTTCCGTACCCCATTCCAGACTTGTCTTTTAGTCGCTTGAACTTGGTACATGGAGTATCCACTCTTGCTTGTGCCATCCCATTTGAGGTTAAATTCGTCACGGTCCATGGCGCTTAAAATTAATTTTTCATTTTTCGTTAGGGTGGGTCTCTGGGGACCGGTTATGTCTGAGATCCAGCCAATAATAAAAATCACAGCGAAAAACAAAAGTAATCCAGAACAGCCAATTTGGGCTTTTGATAGCTCGGAAGATTCGATCTTCTGGAATATGGCAGATACTCCAGTGATTTCTTTTAAGCTCTTGGCTATTTTCAAAATAAGGGGTGCCATGAGTGCTATTCCGATGAAGTAATCTGGTACGCCATTGCCGGGGAAAATCCCGTATCCTATAAATGCTAATATAGAACATGAAAACCAGGAAAGGGTATTAGGCTTTTTCTTTAAACCGGGATTTATATGTTCATCTGTACGATTGTTTTGGGTCGCTATAGATGTTTTTTTAGGGTTTGTCTGGGGCTTTTGAGTTGTTTCCTCTGAAAGGCTGTTGGGTTCTATATCTACTACTTTGCCGTATATCATGCCACAATGTTAAAATAGTAATTTTAACTGGGTGGTTGGAGAAAAACCCCCGCGCAGCGGTTTAGTTCAATGCCCTGTTAAATTTCCTTTCCCGAAAACCGGAAGGGAAAAATTCTATGTTTTTAAATGAAGTTCCCAGGATAAAAGATAGGGATAATCGTTTTGAGTCTGGACTTGGATCTTGGTATCAAATCATTGGTTCCCAAACCATTTTTCCTTAAGTTTTTTTAGCTTTCCGGTTTGGATAAGCTGTCTTTTTCCCGCGTCAAAGTCTTTTAGGAACAACTTCCCCTTTGGATTGGTTTTTAGTGCTACTAAATATTCGGCGCTATAATCAAAGGCGGGAAGTTTTTTATATTGGTTTGTCATGTTTTCTTTTTTCAGATGGTAATCCCAGTTGTATTCATATCCAATAAAGCCATCAATTCTGTCGGCGGATAACATTTTGAACCCTTGTGCAATTGTTCTTATCTCATATTTTAGTATGCCAGAGGCCGCTTCCCATTTGTCACCGTAATTAAAGCCCCTTTTGACACCTATGGTCATGCCTCTGAGGCCATCAAGGCCTCTCCATTGAATTTGCCTGTCGGCCCTGATGTAAATGAGGAAATTGGCTTGATTGGTGGGTTCTTTGGAATAGTCGAAAATTTTAAGGCGGCCTGAATTCTGGCCGGCCGGAAAAAGGATATCGGCCTCTCCGGTTTTTAGGTTCAGCATTGCTCTGGCCCAGGGTGTTACAGTCAATTGAATGGTGTAACCCATTAGATGAAAGCTCTCCCTCAGAACATCCCAACAATAGCCGCTGAACCCTGCTGTATCTTCCCCTGGGGGGACACTGTGCCCGGCAATGGTAACGCCTGCGGCAATCATACAAAATGGCGCGTAATCTTCAAGGGTGGCAACCCTTAATACCTTTTCACCCGCATACCCATGGGTACTGATAACCATTATTATTAGAGCAATCGGGAAACAACCTTTACGGAACAAAATAACCTCGACTCATTTTTTTGTTTGCCTAAATTGAACTGAGGTCAAGGCTACATCAGTTTAGTGTTTGAATCTATAGTAATTTATAAATTTGCCGTATTTTCGTGATACATTTTTTTCCACGGGTTTGGCCCTGGTTGTCTGTCTTTATACATGAGGCGCCCGATGGATCATATTATATAATTTCAAAAAAATATTAAAGCTATTAAAATATCTTCAATTCAGGGTGTTATTGCCCTTTATCCGGCGCTTGGGGGACTGGTTTTTTAAACGGACAGGATAATAGTGCTTGACTTAAAAAACAATCTCCCCTATATTACGTCTCGTTGTTGCGGGGTGGAGCAGTCTGGTAGCTCGTCGGGCTCATAACCCGAAGGTCATTGGTTCAAATCCTTTCCCCGCTACCAAAAAAATAAAAGCCTTGTTCTGCAAGGCTTTTTTTATTACAAGGCCCCTGTTTTCCGGCCATATGAGAATCAGTTCTCAGTGTCGGGAAACAGGGGTTTTATGGTTTTAGGCTCAGTATCAAATTAAAACTGTCCAAATCCTAATCTGAGTTTAATCCCGGCTAAGCCCGGGCACAAAATTATTTAATTCCAATGGACAGTTCATTTATGATTTTGTGCCTTATCCGTTTTTTTTAATGCATTGCGCACCGCATGGGCCAGATCCGAGGTGAGTACCGGTTTCATCAAAAGGGCGGAAATACCCATCTGCATTGCCGATTCATGATTTATCTGGTCACTGAATCCGGTGCAGATGATAATGGGCAGATCAGGGCGGATGTTCATCAGTTTCATGGCCAGGATGTCCCCTGTGATCCCGGGCATGGTCATGTCCGTGATCACCAGGTCAAAATGGTTGGGCCTTGCTGAAAACAATTCAAATGTTTCCACGGGATTTTCCATGGGGATGACCTCATAGCCCAGGCGTTCCAGCATCTGTTTTTCGATTTTGATGATGTGGGGTTCGTCATCCACCAGAAGAATGCGGCCCTTTCCTTTGGGCAGGGGGGATTTTACATGCACTTTTTCCGGTTCAATTTCATTTTGTACTGCAGGAAGATAAACCTTGAATTCAGTTCCCTCACCGATTCTGCTTGATACCGATATCTCGCCCATGTAATTTTTAACGATGCCATGAACCACGGAAAGGCCCAGGCCCGTTCCCTTGGTGATGCCCTTGGTGGTGAAATAGGGGTCAAATATTCTGGCCAGAACATTTTCGTCCATCCCCACTCCGGTGTCTTTTATGCCAAGACAGATGTACTGGCCGGGGACCAGGTCCAGATCCCGGGTTTCCTGGGGTGACAGTTCCCTGTGTTTCAGATAAACGGTCAGGGTGCCGCCGGTCTCTTCCATGGCATGGAAGGCATTGGTAATGAGATTCATGACAAGCTGGTGGATCTGGGTGGCGTCCGCCAGGACCGCAGGACAGGTCCTGTCAATGTCATTGCAAATGGTAATGGTGGTGGGAATGATGGCTTTGGACAACAGGAGGGTCTCTTTGACAATGGGATGCAGTTTTATGGGCATGACCTCCTGATCCATCTGCCGGCTGAAGGATAGAATCTGACGGACCAGGTCCCTGGCCCGGAAAGAAGCCTTGAGAATTTCGTCCACGGATTCGTTCAAAGGGCTAGCCTCCGGTATATCTTCCTTTAAGAGTTCGGTAAATCCGATGAGGGGGGACAGAATATTGTTGAAGTCATGGGCAATGCCTCCGGCAAGTGCCCCTACGGCCTCCATTTTCTGGGCCTGTTGAAGCTGTTTTTCCAGTTGCATGCGCTGGGTTTCAACGGCAATTCTGTCCGTAATGTCATTCATGACGATAAGGGAGACATCCCCCAGGGGCACCATATTGACTTCGCAGGTCTTTTTTTCCCGGGTTTTGGTTAGAATTTCACATACCTGCATATTGATGTCCTTGCCTGTTGCTTCGGCAATGTTCACAGCCGTTTCCCAGGATTTACGTACTTTTTCCCGGTAAGCCGGATCAGGGTAGGCGGTCATCCACCATTGGTCGGCAGTTCCAATGTCCTCCAGGGTGTATCCGAATCGTTCTATGAATTTATCATTAAGAAAAACGATATTCTGGCTGGAATCGGTTATGAGCATGGGCAGTGGGGATTTTTCAATCATGGTCCTGAACCGGTTTTCGCTTTCGGTCAGGGTCTTTTGAACGGTTTTCCGTTCGTCCGTCTCCATGACCAGCTGCTCATTGGCGATGATCAACTCCCTGACCCGTTTTTCCACAAGGATTTCCAGACGCTCATTTTCATTGCGCAGCAGGTCTTCGGCCGCCTTTATCCTGAGCATGGCTTTGACTTGGGCCGCAAGTTCCGATTCATTGATGGGCTTGGTTAGAAAGGCATCTGCACCCAGTTCCAATGCTTTGACCCGGTGATGGGACCCTGTTTTTAAGGCGGTGAGGATGACCACCGGAATGGCGGTGGTCCTGGGATCTGATTTCAGAATCCGGCAGACCTGGAATCCGTCCAATTCAGGCATGTGGATATCCAGGAGAATGACATCGGGCTGTTCCCTCAGGGCGGTCTCTATCCCCTCCCTTCCGGAGCCTGCGGTCAGTACCTCGCAGGATTTTATCATAATCCCAAGCAATGCCTTAATGGAAATCAGATTGTCCGGGGTATCGTCAATGGCAAGTATTCGGCTCATGTTATTTCCTTAGAACCACCCATTTGGCAAGGGTTTTCATGATAATGTCAGGATCAACAGGTTTGGAGACATAGTCATCGCACCCGGCTGCCAGAATTTTTTTCCGGTCCCCCTTCATGGCCTGGGCCGTGAGGGCTATTACCGGAATTCCCTTTGTCCTGTCATCGGATTTTAATGTTTTTACCACAGCAAACCCGTCCATTACGGGCAGGGACATATCCAGGAGTATGAGATCCGGGAGAATGGAAACCGCCTTATCCAGCCCCTGCTTGCCGTCATAGGCCCCGATTACGGCACAGGACGGCCCCAGTATCGCCTTGATGGTGATCATGTTGTCAGGATTGTCCTCCACTACCAGGACCAGGGGCTTGGCTCCGGATTCCGGGGCTTTGGGGATCGGCTTGCTTGCCGGCGGTATTTCGGGGGCGGGGAGAGGGGCCACCATTTCTGAGATTTGCCGGATGAGTTCATCCTGATCCACATCCCCTTTCTGGATGAGGTGCCGGGCCTGGTTTGCCTTTAATTTGGCCAGGTCTTCACTGGTAAGGTCCTTGGCCGTGAGGATGAGCACCGGGATATCCCGGGTTTCCGGTGCGCTGCGGATGGATTCCAGGACCTGGAAACCGTCCACTTCCGGCATCATGAGGTCGAGAATGATACCGTCGGGGATGTCCCGGCCGATGCGGTCAAGGGCCTGGCGGCCGTTCATGGCAATTTTTACATTAACGCCCAAGGTGTTCAGGGCGGTCTGCACCTGGATCACGGCAGCTTCATTGTCCTCAACCAGGAGGATGGTTTTTGCCCCGGGATCAGTCTCCCGGACCGGGGCCACCCTTTTCCCGGCAGCAGAGAGGATCTGGTTGATTTTTTCCACCAGGGCGGATTCCGGGGAAATTCCCTTGGTCAGCACTGCCGATACCTGGGATTCAAGCAATTGTTTTTCTTCCTGGCTTAAATCCTTTGCCGATACAACAATCACCGGAAGATGACGGGTGTCGGGGGTGTCCCTTATTAATTTCAACACCTTAAATCCGTCCATTTCCGGCATGACCAGGTCCAGAACAACCAGATCCGGGGTTTCCCGGATCAGCATGTCCATGCAGGTCCGGCCGTTTTCAGCGGTTGTCACCTCAATGCCCTGCGCCTCTAAGATATCAGAGGTGTGTTCCCGGTCCAATGGGCTGTCGTCCACCACCAGTACCCGGGAGGGGAGGGTGGTGAATAATTGTTTGATCTGCGTGAGCAGGGTCTCCTTTCCGATGGGCTTGGTTACATATCCCACGGCACCCAGGGCGAATCCCGTGGCACGGTCATGGGAAACCGATACAATGATGACGGGGATTTCTTTGGTGGCCAGGTCTTTTTTTAATTCACTCAGCACCTCCCAGCCGTCCATATCCGGCATGAGAATATCCAGGGTAATGGCGGCAGGCTTGTGGGTTTTTGCCAGGTCAAGGGCCTCTCTTCCCGATCCCGCCGTGATGCAGTTGTAGCCGCCTTTGGTAAGTGCCCCGGATATGAGGGAAAGAATTTTGGGGTCATCATCCACAGCCAGGATGGTTGCGGCTTCATTATAAACCGGTTCCAGAGGCGATGCCGGTGGAACCGTCGGGGACCCTGGCACGGGTGCCGGTCCCTGGTACCTCAGCGGCAGGTAAATGCAGAAGGTTGTCCCCTGGTCCGGAATGCTGTCCACATGGATATCCCCACCCAGAAGTGTGGCCGACTTATAGGCGATGGAAAGGCCTAGACCCGAGCCTTCGAATTTCCGTGTGGAGGCCCCGTCTGCCTGGCGGAATTCCTCAAATATCCCATCCAGGTCCCGGGTGGATATACCGATGCCCGTGTCCTGGACCCGGATGCAGACGATATCCTGGTTTTCCATATACGTTTTGACACGTACCTGGCCGATTTCAGTGAATTTAACGGCATTGGCAATGATGTTCTGGAGGATTTGAAATACCCGGGATTCATCACTGACCATCCACGGCAGGTTGGGTGTTGGATCCGTTTCCAGGCCAATGCCCTTTTCCCGGGCAATGGGGGCCAGGCTGTCCAGAATCGTCTCCACCATGGTGTTTACGGAAAATTCGCCTTCAATAACCTCCATGCGCCCGGCCTCTATCTTGGACAGGTCCAGGATATCATTAATCAAGGACAAGAGATGTTTGCCGTTTCTTTCGATGATGGAAAGATAATTCAGCTCTTCAGTGGAAAGTTTTTCTTTGGCCTGGACCATGAGCACCCTGGACAGGGCATTGACCGAATTAAGAGGCGTTCTCAGTTCATGGCTCATATTGGAGAGAAATTCGCTTTTCAGCCGGTTGGCTTCCTCCACCTGGATGCGCTGGTCTTCCAGTGCCAGGTTCTGTGCCTTGAGTTCGTGGGACTGCTGCTGGAATTCCTCATTCAATGCTGTGAGTTCTGCGGTCTGGCTTTGTAGTTCCCGGGTCTGGTCCTTGAGCTTTTCATTGGCTGCCCGGGAGAGATCAAGCAACTGCCTGATCCTGTCCCTCTGGGAGGCTGAGTGGAGAAACAGGGCAATGGTTTGGGCCGCTGATTCAAGATATTTTTGTTTGATAGGGTCGATGGCTTCAAAAGATGCCGTTTCCATGACCCCGTATAACTTATCCTGATGGACCAGGGGCAGAGCATAGATAGCCTCCGGGGCCTGGTTTATCGTTGCGGAGCGTCCCAGAGCATCTTTTTTACTGATATCTTTGAGCAGGATTGGTTTTCTTTCCAGGGCCACCTGGCCGACAATGCCGTGACCCAGGGGGAAGCGGTTGCCCAGGTGGGTTCGCTCCACCAGGGCATAGGAGGATTTAAGTTCGCAGGTCTCTTCTTCCGTGTTGAAGCGGTAGGCGGCCCCGGCACAGGCATGGGTATACCGGCACACGGCCTGGATGCTTTTTTCCAGGATTTCATCATAGGTCAGTTCTCCGGACAGGTCTCGGTTTAGGCTGTTTCTGCCGTCCCCGAGCCAGAACTGGCGTTTGAGCCGGAGGATAAGGTCGTTGAAGTGGCCGGCCATTTCCGTGATTTCGTTGTTTCCCTCAAGTTGTGCTTCTTTTAATTCTCCTGATCCGGTGATGGTAGTCATGGTCTCTTTCAGGGCAGAGATTGAAGACAGAATACTTGCAGACATGAAAACGCCGATCCCCAACCCGGACAGGATCATGATGAATACAAATACAAGGGCATTGTTGAGTATCCGGTCCTGGGTTTTTCTGGCATCGGCCATGAACCCGTCGGCCTTTTTTATGGCATAGGCGGTGAGGGCAGCGATATTCCGTTCCAGCCGGACCACATAATCTGCTCCCTTTTCCCGGGTGATTTTATTGGCTGCAGCATGGTCTCCCCGCAGCACCAGTTCCTCGACTTCCACCCGGATGGGTTTCCACCTGGCAAAGAGGGAGTTGGTTTCCTCCACCAGAGCTTTTCCTTCCTCCCCCAGGATGAGGTCACGGATGAGCGCAAGTTCTGCATAGACCTTTTTTTCTTCGGCCACCACCGCCTGAATGGCCAGGGTGGCAGACAGCCTGGTGGTTGAGGTGGTAACCTCTTTCATGCCCCTGTCCATCCGGATCACCCCTGCCTTGGCCTTGAGGGCGGCATTGGACACCTGAAGGGGATGCTCGTACAGGGTAGCGGTCAGCTCCCCCAGCCGGTTCATCTGGTTGATGGAAATGATGCCGAACAAGAAGAAAAGAAGGGCCATGAATATACCGGCAAAGATCATTCTGTTTTTTATGGTCATCTGGTTGAGCAGGTTCATCAAAAGTCTCCCTGGGGTGAAGAATGTGGGCCTGGTTTGCGGAATACCGGACAATGGGGTATTTCCCTGACAAGTTGGGGTGAATACGCTTCAGGTACGGTCTCTGTCGTTCCCAGTACCAGGCAGCCGCCCGCCCTGAGAGCCCTGAATAATTTATCAAATATTTTTTGCTGGTTTTTCAAAGAAAAATATATGAGAAGATTTCTGCACAGGACCAGGTCAAAATTGCCGAACACGCTTTCCGGGGGCACATAGGTCCGCGTATCCATCATATCATAGAAGGAAAAGCTCACCATTTTTTTTATTCCTTTGCTCAAATGATACCTGTTTTCCCGGGATTTAAAATAGTCAGCCACCAGGCCGTGCCTTACATTCATTATCTGCTCTTCCAGGTAAATGCCCTGTTCAGCCTGTTTCAATATCTTTGGATTGATGTCAGTGGCAAAAATGCGGACCCGGGGGGCGATATTACGTTTTTTCATTAGTTCTCTGGTCAATATGGCTATGGAGTATGGCTCTTCTCCCATTGCGCAGCCCGCTGACCATATCCTGATTTCTCCTTTGTTTTTTTCTGAAAGCAGGGCGGGCAGGGTGTTATGGGCCAGGTATTCAAAGGTCAGGGGAGTACGGAAAAAACGGCTCACATTGATGGTCAGAAAATCCAGGAGCCGGTCTTCCTCTTCTGTACTGATTTTTAGATAGCTTAAATAATCGTCAAGGCGGTTTAAGCCAAGGGAACCGGCCCTGTCCAGGATTTTTTCCCTGTAAAGGGTATTTTGGCGGGCAGGAAAATCAAAGCCGTATCTTTGGGAGATATATGTCAGAATCCGCTCTATGGCTTGGGGCATGGCATAACCTTGTCGGGCTTTTATTTTACGATCATTCTTTTAATGATGATACGTGTGCAACAGGTAAGGCATATATGTTAAGATTTCACAATTTTAGGACGAAACCGGAACTGGGTCAAGGGATTTATCTACCTGGATTCTATGCTTGCGTTAAGAACTGCCCTGGTGTATTTGAATGTATTGGTCAAATATCGTGTGCAAAGGAAGGTAATTAATGTTTCGTCGCGGAACCTCTGGATGGATATCATACGGATTCATGGGCATTGTGCTGATTTGCCTGTATTTTACCACATTTGTTGATTATCTTTTGTTTCATTCCCTGGCTGAATTTTTCAGTATTGCAGTGGCTTTTTCATTTTTTTCCATTGCATGGAATTCAAGGCGGTTCATAGAAAACAAATATCTATTGTTTATCGGCCTGGCATATTTGTTCATTGCCTTTCTGGATGTCCTTCATACCCTATCATATCAGGGCATGGCCATTTTTCAGGATTATGATTTCTATGCCAATCAATTGTGGATAGCGGCCCGTTATATGGAGAGCCTTACTCTTTTGGCGGCCTTTTATTTTCTCGGGGCGCAAAGGTCTTTTAAGCCGGAAACCATTTTTGCCGTCTATGCCGCCATCACCTTGTTTTTGATCATGAGCATATTTGTATGGAAGATTTTTCCCATATGTTTTGTTGAAGGCGCCGGGCTGACCCCCTTTAAAAAGATCAGCGAATACATCATCTGCCTGATACTTTTATCTTGCATGGTACTTTTGTACAGGCGACGGGAGCATTTTGCCCCCCATATCCACAGATTGCTTTTCTTTTCATTGTTCTGCACCATTGTTTCGGAACTGGCCTTCACCTTTTATGTGAGCAATTACGGTATCTCCAACCTGGTGGGCCATTATTTTAAGATTTTTTCATTTTATGCCATTTACAAAGCCGTCATCGAAACCGGTATCCGTAATCCCTATGACCTGATTTTCAAGGAAATCACCTCTGCCAATTCCTTATTGGAAAAAGAGATACAGGCACGCAGACTCAGTGAGAAAGAGCGGGAGGCACTTATTGAAAATCTGCAGACGGCCCTGTCCCAGGTTAAAAAGTTAAGCGGCCTTCTGCCCATCTGCAGCCATTGTAAAAAGGTCAGGGATGATCAGGGAAACTGGGGTGACATAGATGCCTATATCGCCAGGCATACCGAGGCAGTTCCCAGCCACGGTATATGCAGGGAGTGCGCGGCAAAACATTATCCCGGCTATAAAATATACGATGATTAAATCTGCTCTGGCATCTTAGGAATCGTTCCAAAATAACCTGATCTAAATTGTTCCCAAAACCCCTTAAAAGACAGGGCATTGTTGAAAACAAAAGATACGTGATTTTGGAACCTATCCTTAAAACGTTGATTTTAAAGGTACCCTTGTTATAATGCCCTTTGATATTCACGAAAAATGAGGACCTATGAAAATTATTACCACCCACAAAGGATCTGACTTTGACGCGCTGGCAAGCCTCGTGGCCGCCACTCTGGTTTACCCCGGTGCCAAGCCCGTGCTCCCTGGTTCGGTGAATGCCAACCTTAAGGGATTTTTATCCATTCACAAGGATCTTTTTGATCTTTACTCCCCCAAGGAGATTGACCTTGATACGGTTGATACCCTTATCGTGGTGGATACCCACTCCTGGGACCGGCTGGATCAGAGGTTATCCCCCCTGGCCCAAAAAGAGGGCCTTGAGATTATTGTCTGGGACCACCACACCAAAGGGAATATGGAGGCCAAGGAGGCCCATGTCAGGGAAACCGGTGCCACCATCACCATGCTGGTCCAGGAAATGGAAAAGCAAAGAAAGCTTCTGACCCCTATCCAGGCCACCCTTTTTCTCATGGGACTCTATGAGGATACGGGGAATCTTTCCTTTCCCTCAACCCTTGCCGAAGATGCCTATGCCGCAGGATTTCTGCTGGACCGGAAGGCTGACCTGAATATTCTGTCCACCTTCTTAAAGTCAGCTTACGGCAAAAAGCAGAAAGATATTCTTTTTGAGATGATTCAACTGGCGGAACGGAGCGAAATCAACGGATTTACCATGAGCCTGTCTGAGATGGAAATCAGCGGCCGGGTTCAGAATCTGGCCATGGTGCTCCAGATGTACCGCGAAATTGTGAATGTGGATGTGGCATTCGGTATTTTCAGGGACATAGATAGGGATAAATGCATGGTCATAGGACGCAGTGGCGTGGACGAGGTGAATATCGGGTTCATGATGCGTTCCCTGGGGGGGGGCGGTCATCCAGGTGCCGGTTCAGCTCTGCTCAAGGGCACCAATCCGGACACGGTGCGTGAAATGATTCTGGAGCTGATGAAGGGTAACCAGTATTCCTCTGTGATGCTCGCGGACATCATGTCCTATCCCGTGGTCACCGTAAATGAAAAAACACCGGTGGAAGAGGTGGCCATGCTCCTGAGGGACATGGGATGCACGGGCATGCCCGTTGTGGATGATCAGGAGCATCTGGTGGGAGTGGTTTCCAGACGGGATTTTAAAAAGGTGAGAAAGTCCAAGCAGATGCAGTCCCCGGTCAAGGCCATCATGAGCCGGAACCTGATCACCATCCCAACGGATAAAAGTGCCATTGAGGCGGCCCGTCTCATGATCAAGCATGATGTGGGCCGGATTCCGGTCATGGAAGAGGGCAAGATCATCGGGATTATCACCCGGTCCGATGCCATGCTTTATTTTTATGATCTGCTGCCGGATTAAGGCCGGCCCAAGCTCCCTTTATTTGTTGGCTTCAACCCCCTTTTTCAGACTTTTAAAGGAACTTTACCAGTCACAGAGACTGAAGTTCATTGGCACTTTAGCCGGTGGAATTGCCCATACCCCATCATAGGCGTTACCCAAATGTCCATGGACGAGCTTTCACCGGCACATCCGGTAAAGGAACCCAAAAGTATAATAAATAAGATTTATGATCCTTATTTTACGACCAAAGACCAGGGTAAAGGGTCGGGGCTGGGATTATCGATAGCCCACGGTATCGTCACTCGGCTTAAAGGAAAAATTAATATTGAAAGCGAGGAAGGGGAAGGTTCCCGGGTGCATAGTTATCTTCCATATACATTAGAATTACCGATAGCCAATCCCTCCACTCCAAAGGTGTTAAAACCGGCAGATAACAAAAGAATACTATTTGTGGGAGATGACAGATCCATTGTGATATTTGGAACCCGGCTGTTAATCTCATTGGGGTATGAGGTCATTGGAAGAACGGACAGTGTTGATGCCTTTGACGAAAATCCCGATTGTTTTTGACCTTGTCATTACCGATATGTGCCTGGCATGCTTGGAACAGTGCTTTCGCAAAAGATTTTAAACATCCGTAGTATGATGCCAATTTTGCTCTGCACCGGGTTCAGTGATAGAATTGATAAAAGATCTTCTAAGGAAATGGGGATATAAGGATACCGAACCAAACCTAATTTTAAAGGATTAACTTCAGTTGAAAATAAGGCAGCTTCTTGACAGTTGAAGCCCATGTCGGAACGGGTGTTTTTCTATTAATCTGGCGTTAATAAACAACGCCTTGCCAACCTGAGGGGTGAGATGGTGGACCGTTTATTATATTTTAGACTATTCATTCTGAGTCTAACTGCTGTCATTTTATTTCCTGAGAGCAGCATGGCAGAGAGGTTTTTGCGCGTCGGCCTTTTTCAGAACTATCCAATTGTTTTTCAAGATGAACATGATGTCCCAAAAGGGATTTATGTTGATATATTGGAGAAGATCGCCGGTGAACAGGGCTGGGCGATTCGGTATGTGCCGGATCGGTGGAATAATTGCCTTGAAAATCTTCGAACCGGAAAAATAGATCTGATGACCAATATTGCATATACCGAGAAACGGGATAGCTATATTGATTTTTCAAATGAGAGTGTCCTGATGATGTGGGGGCAGGTCTATGTTAATGAAAATATAAAAATTCAGAATATTTTTGATTTGGAAGGGTTGAATGTCGCTGTGTTAAAGGGCGGCATTAACGCAATCAATTTTAAGAAACTGATAGAAAAATTTCAGATTAATTGTCAACTGGTCGTGGTTGATACCCAATTGAAAATTTTGGATATGACATCAAAGGGAGAAACCGATGCAGGGGTTATCAACAATGTGTTTGGCGCAGCTCACCAAGAGAAATATAAAATTAGACTAAGCCCTGTACTTTTCAACCCGTTTAAACTTGTTTTTGCCGTTCCCGAGGGGGCAGATCCTCACGTATTGAAAACAATCGACAAATATCTGACGGACTGGAAGAAAAAGGATGAGTCCTTTTACCATACTGTTTTGAAAAAGTGGTATGGCAGGGTGAACACAAAAGAAGAAAAGCTACCTCAGTGGATATTCCCTCTTCTGGGAGGTATCGGACTCATTATCGGACTGCTTTTTTTATGGATGACCTTTTTAAGGAGACAGGTTAAACTGCGTACAAAGGAGCTTCAAATCTCCAATGAGAAACTTAGAAGTGAAATTCATGAAAGGGTTCTGACATCAGAAAGACTAAAAGAAAGCGAAGAAAAATACCGGGTATTGTTCAGATCTTCATCAGATGCCATCCTTCTGGTTGATGTTGAAACCCTTAATCTTATTGACGCAAACGAAAAAGCTGTAGAACTTTATGGATATTCCTACGAGGAATTTTTATCGCAAAAAGCCACTGACCTTTCGGCCGAAGCGGATAAAACCATTCAAGTTCTGCAGCATGATTTTTCTGATAATATTCCGTTGCGGTATCACAAAAAGAAAGACGGTACCGTTTTCCCCGTTGAAATATCCGCCAATTATTTCGAATTTAAAGGCAGGAGGATTAATTTAAGTGATATTCGGGATATTACAGAAAGGATGAATCAAGAGGAAAAACGCCTGGCATTGGAAGAACGATTACAGCAGGCGCAAAAGATGGAATCCATTGGAAATCTGGCTGGCGGCATAGCCCATGATTTTAACAATATTCTTTCTTCAATTATCGGATTTACGGATTTGGCAATCCGGGCGGTTGAAAAGGGTTCCCAGACTGAAGATGACCTGCTTGAAGTAAAAAAAGGGGGGCATAGAGCCAAAGAACTTGTCAGGCAGATTCTGACCTTTGCACGGCGTTCGGATGAAAAAATTAAACCCATCCAGGTAACCCCCATTGCCAAAGAAGTCCTTCAATTTATAAAATCGTCCATACCATCTACAATAATGATAGAAGAAGTCCTTCAAAGTGATTCGTCGATCAATGGTTCGTCCACCCAGGTTCACCAGATTTTCATGAATCTTTGCACCAACGCTGCCCAGGCCATGGAAAAAAAGGGGGGCATTTTAAGGATTTCGGTAAAAGATGTCTTTTTGGATAAGTCTGCTGACCAAACAGAGTTAAAGTCAGGCCGGTTTATTGAATTGATGGTTTCAGATACCGGTCAAGGGATCCCAGAGGAACAGCTCCCATTTATATTTGAGCCATATTTTACATCCAAAGAGCAGGATAAAGGTACGGGTCTTGGCCTTGCCGTAGTTCATGGTATTGTCGTAAGTTATGGGGGGAAAATAACCGTCAAAAGTAAAATTAACGAAGGCACCCGTTTTATCATCTGGCTACCGATATCTGAACAGAGACAGCCATGCGAAAAAAGCGGTGTAGGAGAACTGCCCACGGGCCGCGAACGGATTTTGTTTGTGGATGATGAGCCTTCAATCGCAAAAATGGGATCCAGAATGTTAAGGCAACTTGGATATGCCGTAACAGAAAAATATAGCAGTCTGGAGGCGCTTGGTTATTTCCGGCAGAATAAAAACAGTTTTGACCTTGTGATAAGTGATATGACAATGCCAGGCCTCACCGGAGATCAATTGGCCGAGAAAATTTTGAAAACCAGGCCGGAAATTCCTATTATTGTCTGCACTGGATACAGTAAAAATATCAATGATATCCAGGCCCGCAGGATTGGTATCAAAAAACTTTTGTACAAACCCTTTGAACATGCGAAATTGGCAATAGCAGTCCGTGAGGTACTGGACCCTCTTCGGGACTCGGGTGTCTGATTTTAAACAGGTTATGACACAAATTTATTCTGGCTTTATCTTGAAGAACACCGGGCTTGGCGTCAAGGCCATTGTCAAGTCTGAATTCCCAGCAATGGTTCAAAAGGCCTTGGATTATAATGATTGATTTACAGTCAACCTGATAAATCAATAAGTTTTTTAACCATTGAAAGAAGCGCTTCATTATCCAGAGGTTTTTCAAAGGTTGCAGCAGCTCCCATTTTTTGGGCAAGGTCCAAATAGGCAGTGGGAGATGATATCCCGCCGCCGGAAATTGCAATTATTTTGGCTGAGGGGTTCATCTGTTTTAATTCCCTGATGGTTTCTAGCCCCTCCTTGTCAGGCATAATCAGATCGGTAATCACCAAATCGGGCTGCTCTTGCTTGTAGATATACAGACCTTCCTTACCATTTTCCGCAGTAACGACTTCAAAATCATTCATTCTGAGAAATTTTTTGAGCAGTTTTCTGATTGGTGCCTCATCGTCAATGATCAAAAGTTTTACCATTTTTGTTCCTTCTTGAATTATTTAAACACCGCCGTATACCATTCAGCTTGTCTTTAATTTAAAACTCCCCCGATGATAGCGGGATAAACATTTTAAAAATCGATCCTTTGCCTTTTTCACTCTCCACATCCAGGGCCCCGTTGAACCTTTTAATAATGCCATGGGCAACGGAAAGCCCCAGTCCCGATCCTTCAGCTAGGTTTTTAGTTGTAAAATAAGGATCAAAAATATTGCTGATAATATCCTCTGTCATTCCAATACCAGTGTCAGCGACAATGACCTGGCCGTAGCTTCCCGGGGCCAGGCTCAAACCGAAATATTCCACAGTTTCGGTGATAACCGCTTTTTCAACACCAACTTCAAGCTTTCCCCTGTCCTGGCCTATTCCCTGACAGGCATTTATGCACAGGTTCATTACGATTTCATGGATTTGTGCAGAATCAGCTGAAACAAACACCGGTTCCCCTGAAATATTTTCAACGAGATCAATATTGGGGGGCAGTGTTGATTTCAATAGTCTCAACGCCTCTGTCACAACAATTGAAAGTTCGACAGCCTTAATCTTAGTTTTCTTCCCTTCACTGAATGAGAGGAGCTGTTTCACAACATCTCGGGCCCTTTTGGCAGCGTTGAGAACTTCGTACAGGTTTTCCTTCACCGAGTGATCTTCGGGTAATTCTTGAATTGACATTTCGGTAAAGCTTATAATCGGATACAGCGCATTATTAAAATCGTGGGCAACACCTCCGGTCAGCCTGCCCAGGGCTGAGAGTCTCTGCATTTTTGCCATTTGGTTTTCCCTGCGCTTTTCTTCGGTGATATCCCTGACAACTACCACGAAACCGCTGACAAGATTTTTTTCATCTTTCAGAGGCGAAGTAATAACCGATACATCATACCGTCTGTCGGTTTTTGACACAAGCCGTGTATTATCGTGATGCCTTATGTTGAAATCAGAGCGGCCGCAGGGAGGCAAGACATCAATCCCGCCCTTTTTCTCCAGCTTTAAAATATTTCTCAAAGGCATGCCGAGTGCATCCTGTGCCACCCACCCCGTCATTTTTTCCGCCACCTTGTTCACAAGCTGGACATTTCCTGCCAGATCCGTTGTGATAACCCCGTCACCAATTGATCGCAGCGTCGTGGCCAGTTTATCTTTTTCTTGAAGCAACCGGCCTTTGGTCTGCTTTATTTCCTGGTATTTTTCTGCGTTTTCAAAGGCCATTCCCCAGACATCCATTACAGAAATCGTCAGGTTAAGATACTTTTCCAGATATTGAGGGAAAGCGATTTGCCAAAGGGATAATATGCCGAAAACAGTTCCCCTGCATGTGATGGTGACGTGAAAACCGTCCCGGGAAGCGTTAACCCCGAATGGCGTTAATTTTTTCTCTGTCCATTGATCACAATTGATGTCTTCGGTTTCCCCCGACTGGGTGTACGCTGTTTGCGCCCTGCCGCTTTCAAAGGTGACAAACAATATTTTTTCAGGGCCAAAAAGAATGGTACAAAATTCGAAGATTCGTTCTCTTACTTCTTCTTTGTTTGAAGACCGGGTGATATTGCCGATCATATCAAAGGCCAGGGCATAATCCGCCACCTGTTTATTGGTTGTATCATATTCCATTTTTGCTCAGCAATTTATCAGTTTATAAGAAAGTCCCCGGCAAATCCGGGGTAACTTTCACTCTTCGTTGCGGGACGTTATATATATCAGCAGTATGTTTTAACCTCTTGTCCAAGTCAATTTAGAGGATATCTGCCCCATTTGCGGACATTGTCGGAAATGGTCATGAGTACATCTTCTGACACCTGCCAGGGTATCTCACCGTGGTTGTCACAGAGAATAAATCCGCCGCCGGAAGCGGCTTGGGAAATGGCCTGTTTTACCTGTTGCTCAGTTTCCTTTATTCCCCATCGGCACATCTCGATGCCGTTCAGGTTTCCAAGGAGTGTTAATTTATTACGGCAGGCGGTTTTCAGCGCCTGAAGATCTTCAATTCCACTGACGCCAACCATGGTTGTTCCTGTCTTTGAAATGTCGTCAACCATGGGCAGGCAGCGACCTGAGGCCATATGGGTGGCCGTTGGCCCGTTTATCTGTGCAATGGTTTGCCGGGCAATGTTAAACCCTGTTTTCAGATACATCTGTCTGGGGATAATGGTTGTGGAGGACACAGGATCAAAATAGCAGATGGCCGTTGCGCCTGCAGCCAATTGTGCATTGGCCCAATTCACACAAAATTCTGTATTCAGGTCCATAAGGCGGTAAAATAAGGACTGGTTTTCATACATTAACTGCAAATATTTATCAAATCCCATCTGCATCACCGGCAGGGAAAAAGGCGACATGACCACACCGATGATGGGCGCCTCATCCCCAACCTGCTGCTTAAGGGCCTGTGCAGATTCAAGCACTTTCTCTAAAACAGAGGTCCTGCCGATTTCGGGTATCTTAAGGGCCTTTATATCCTCAAATTTTTTGATCAGAGGCTCTCCCGAATTAGGGGGGCCGTCATCGGAATAGATCACTTCTCCTCCCCATGCTTCGACTTCAAGGGGGGCATAATAGAAATTATAGATACAGTCATGGCGATACTTGGCCCTGAGCCTCAATTGTCCTTCCACCAGGTTCCGGGAACTGGAAAAATAATCTTTAATGGACAGGCCCAGCTCTTTTGCGCCGTGCATGGTCAGCAGAAGGAAGAGGGGCACCCGGTCGGGTTCTTGATGGCCAAGGGTCGTTAAAACCCTTTGCAAGGATGTCATCCTGGTATCATTCATAAATCACCTGTCAATTTTTCAACGAGAGAAATCACCTCTGTTGCTGTTCTTCCCACGGCATCGGCCCCTATCTGTTTCCACAGCTCTTCGTCGAATCGAAACGGGGCACCACCCACAATAATTTTTACATCTACATTATCCCTGGTCAGTTGCTTTCTCACCGACCTTATTTTCAGGGCAGAAGGGTACATGAGGACTGAAATCATCAATATTTTAATTTCCTCTTCTTTGACCCGGTCCACCAGTTCGTCAACAGTCACAACACCAAAATCCATGACATCAAAACCGCTTGACCGTAGAAGGGAATAGACAATTATTTTTCCAAGCTTGTGGTGATCACAAAGTACACAAATGGCGATTTTGGGTTGGTTTTTTCGATCCGGATCACCCGGGGGGAGAATCTCATCTATTAAATTTTCACAGATTCTTGCGGACATGTAAACCTGGGATAGTGCATAGTTGCCGTCTTTCCATCCTTCGCCAATATGTTCAAGGGAGGGTACGACGATTTTTTCAATGAATTTGACAGGGGCGATTTGGTTCACATGGTCATCCATTATCTTTTGGGTGGAAATCCGGTCCACCTCTAAAAGTGCCTGAGTGAATTTTTCAATAATTGTGTTCATACTCCCCCTTAAGATTGAGGTTTACCATTCTACCAGAGGCACGGTTCCCTGGACGGTGCAAGCCGTCATTTTCGGCGGCAGGCCGTGCCTTTCATGGTGCACATCCGTTCCTCTGTTGCCGAAAATTAAGCACCGGAAAAGGGGGGGCTTAAAGATAGGGCTACGTCGGACTGCCTGAGGATTTTAGGCAGTAAAAAATCAGGTTATCCGGGAAAAAGGCGCATCAAGCCGATCTACGATCCCGGCACCCAAAGGATCTAACACCACGCTGAAAACCAGTGGGATATTGTACTCTCGGCCTTCCTTTGCGGCCACCTGGCTGCCAAAGGAAATGATGAATCCAGAGCCGGCGCGAGCATTAACTCTGCCTTTTGTTAACCTTTTAATTTTGTTTCGGGAGATAATAACATCATAGCACCGGGCAATGCAAAAAAAAAGTCCAGGGATGTCCAATTGAGGGGAAATATAACCACTTCGTGAATAAGGTCCCAGGGTCTTCATGATCCCCAGCCTTTTGTGTGGGAAATATTCTGATAGGGCCCTTTACGGATTCAATTCTCCTGGCACCAATGTGTTCTAAAAATAACTTTTTTTGCATTTTTGCTTCTCGACGATTTCCTTCAAAAGCAGTTTATATAATCTTAAATTTTATGAAACACTGAATAATGAGAGAATATTGTTCTTGACAAAAGTGTACACAAATAGTTCGATTCAATCGGAGAACAATAAGGATATGAGCATCGTACTTGGTCTGATCTCCAGAGGCCGTATTTTTATTCAGACCATTGTGAAAGAAAGGTATGCCCAAATCATTGTTCGGGATTTTTGCCCCTTTTTTGATCACCAAAAAGGAGGTGAAAGGCAGGGGGCAGTCATTGTCGCTCTGCATGCAGGCCGGATTCATTTTGATACCGGGAAGGCTGCCACCACATTTACCATTCGCTTTCACTCGGATAAGGCGGATCATAAGGATCAGCTCCAAAACTACATGATTATCAAATTATTTTGTAGCGATTCATAAGCATGGCGAACAAGAAAAGGATTTATGACTGTATTGTTTGAATTATCCCAGGCCCTTGGCATCATCTCCCTTGCACGGGATTGTCGATTCATCAGTGGGGCCCAGAAAGATGCTTTAACAGCCTCCCTGGAAAACCCCACTGATTCATCCGGGTCTGTGGATATCCATAGGATACTGGTTGGAGATGGATTGATCAATGACGCCCAGTTGGAAGACCTGTTTTGCCTTGAGCACTACCGTGCCGAACGGGACAGGGACCTTGTGTTCGGGCGGCTGGCAGTTGCCAACGGGTTTTGTTCAAAGGATGAGGTGGCCCGGAGCCTGGTCTTTCAGGCCCATGAATTCGATAAAAACGGTGAGTATAAAAAGTTGGGAGATATCCTGGTGAACGCCAAAATCATCACAACCCAAGAGTGCTTTTCCGTTTTGTTGACACAGAATCGGATAAAGGACACAGATTTTGCCTCTGCCCTGGAGCAACTGGAGGGGGCGAAATGGAAGACCGCTTTGAACAGACGGTTTGGAGCCGTTGCCGCTGTTCAGAAGGGGGTGGATATCCAAAAGGTCAACCAGGCTTTGGCCCACCAGCAGAAGCTGGAGAATCAAGAGAGAAGACATCGATTCATCGGCGAAATCATGGTGGAGATGAATCTGCTGTCCAACGACGATGTCACTGATATCCTCATGGAACTTAAGCAATACGAACAACGCCGCATGGACCTTGAAAAGGCCCTGTTTACGGTAAAAGACCAATTGCGTATTGTCGACAGATTAAACCGTCTCTTCCGCTATTCAATTTCCAGGGACGGTCTGGAAATTGTTGTGGAAAAAAAAGGCCATGCTGATGACGCAGTAACTGTTTATGAGATGTTGATATGGCTGCGGCGGGCAGGTATCCGGTACGGGATTGTCGGCGATGCAGAATTCAGCGCATTTCTAAAAGAGGATAAGGGCTGTATCAGGGCGGCCAGGGGACTGGCCCCGGTCAAAGGAGGGGATGAAACAATCCGATTTCTGGTGGAACCCTGCAAAGACCTTGGGTGTGATGAAGGCGGCGCCCATGTTAACACAGGGGATATCCTGGCTGAAATTTTACCTGGAACCAAAGCCAAATACGGGATAAACGTATTTGGAGGGAGAATTGCTCCTGATCCGCCTGAGAGCTGCGGTATTGAGTCTGGAATCGGTGTCACCCCCAAAGGGAAACGGTTTACAGCATCCGTATCAGGCCGTTTTTTTCTGGCAGAGGGTAAAACACTTATCGTCCGTACCCGAAAAAAAGAAAATAACGAGACAGCCATCAGCGGATGTGTGGATACCGACACCGGAGATACCTACGAGAACAAGGATGTAACGCTTTCAGGCACCCTTACACCTGAAGGGGTGCTCAGTTGCAGAGAGTTGAGCATCCGGGGGCAGCTTCAGGGAAAAGTGCTTTGCCGGGAGAATGTTTATGTCAAAGGGGCTATTGGATATGAGAAGAAAAAAGATTGCCCTCCGGCCAGGATTCTCTGCGGGGGAAATCTCCATGGGGGAGGTCCCGTCATTCACGCCAGGATCGAAGCGATGGGCCGGGTCATTGCCCCGGGAGCCCGGGTGATTGCATCCCAAATCATTGCACGCCAGGGTATGGTGCTTGAAAGTGTCCTTTCCGACGGAGATACAGTATCAATGCTTTATTTCGGGCTTTCTCCTGAAGATGACCGCATCAAAGTGGATGACCGTATGCGCAAGGCCCAAGTCGCACTCTCCAGTATGAGGAAAGAAAAAGAGCAAGTTGTGTTGGATCAGTGGTATGAGGTCCAATCTGCCGAAAATGAAAGAAAAGTTTTGGAACAATTTATTTTTTCAAGCCTGATCCAAATCATTGACGCTCCGGAATTATACCAGCATGAGGGGCTGGAAGACAAGATCCGCTACCTGGAAGATTTGCCGGACTATTCTTCAGTTAAACAATTTTACTGGAAGATTCCCAATGATGAAAAGAGCCGATCTCTGGTGATGGAAATAATAAACTCAGGAGAAAAAGACGCCCTTGACCCCATCCGTTCGCGGTTAAAAGAACGGGTGGATCCAAACTGGTGCCAGGATGGGGACCCAATGGAACAGGTGGCCACTGAATACCGGGCCCGCTGCGCCGCCCTGGAAAATGAAGTTGCGGCCAAAGGAGAAGATATTGATAAATTAGAATTAAAATTAGAAGCACTTCGGACGAAAAGAGATAAAATGGATGGTGCAGCCGTTTTTCCACCGGGTGTCCAACCGCAGGTTATAGAAGTGAAGAACGAGTGTGCGGCAGGCACGGTGATAATGGGGCGGCAGGCACGGCTGATTTTAGAAAAAAAACAGTACCGGACTGTTTTCAAAGAGGTGTTTGATCCTGCCGCGGGAACAGCATCCATTATCATGGATACCTGCTGGTAAACACATTTTTATTGGCTGGATCCTGCCCGATGCCGGCCAGACCGTTGTGAAATTACATTTTGTCGGCAGATAAGTTCATGTTTGACTATATCGGTTAGCTGTCAACCATTGATGAATTGTTGGGCGTCATCCAGCACATTTCGAATGATGACAGCCAAGTCCGCCTTAACAACAGGTTTGTATGCGAATGCCCTTATGCCTATTTCTTTTGCTGTTTCTTCTGATATTTTTTTGCTGTAACCCGTACATAATATCACGGGAATGTCAGTTCGTATTTTCATCAGTTCAATGGTCAGCAGGTCGCCGGTCATATTCGGCATGGTCATATCCGTGATGACCAGATCAAATTCCTGTGGTTTTGAACGGAACAATTCCAGGGCTTCTATACTGCTCGTTCTTATTGTCACCGTATAACCCAAGGTCTCAAGAATCCGGCTTCCCATTTTAGAAATAGGCAGTTCATCATCAACAAAGAGAATGCGCTCTTTACCGGAAGGCAGGGGCCTCACTTCAGAATAGGGATGTATTGTTCGTTTTTTTGTAATGGGCAGGTAAACACTAAAAACGGTTCCTTTGTTTAGTGTACTGTCAACGGTAATTTTACCGTCATAGCTTTCAACGATACCATGAACAACGGCCAGTCCCATGCCAGTGCCTTCACCCTTTTCTTTGGTCGTGAAGTAGGGGTCAAAAATCGTATCAATATATTGGGAGGGTATTCCTACCCCAGTGTCTTTGATCGTCATTTTGATATAATCCCCATGCCTTAAATTTTTGATTGGGTTTGTTGTATCGGTTTTTATATCATGAATGCTGATTTCAAGGATTCCGCCATTTTCCTCCATTGCCTGGGAGGCATTCGCGCAAAGATTCATAACAATCTGATGGACCTGGGTGGGTGAGCCTATTATAAAAGAGTGGCTGTCAATTTTTTCATTGATTCGGATGGTTGCCGGAATGGTCGATTTGATAAATTTGATTACTTCCCTTGCAATCGCATTGACCTGGATGGGTTTTACCTGTTCATCAGATTGACGGGCAAAGGCCAGTATTTGATTTACAAGCCCTTTTGCCCGCATCCCGCCGTTTAAAACTTCATGCAGGTCATCTTCTGTTTCTGTCCCTTTTTCAACACCTTTAAGCGCCAATTCTGTGAAACCGATAATGGAAGACAGGATGTTGTTAAAATCATGGGCAATCCCACCTGCCAGGGTTCCGACTGATTCCATCTTTTGTGCCTGCTTGACTTTTAATTCAAGATGTTGACGTTCAGTAATGTCCCTTACAATACCAATAATTGCCTGGCCAGAGGGCAAATCCATCGAGCTTAGTGTCACTTCAACAGGAAAAAAGCTTCCATCTTTTCTTTTGTGGGTGCTCTCAAATGTTGCATGATTCTGAAGGAAGATATCTTCCCAATTTTCATGCATTCCATTTTTGATCGCCTTTGGATCAATATCCGTAATGGACATTGATAACAACTCCTTGCGCGAATATCCTAAACTTTGGCAGGCAATTTGATTGACGTCCAGGATTCGTCCCGCTTTGTCATGAAGGAAAATTGCATCCGCAGCCTTTTCCATTATGGAACGGTAACGCTGTTCACTCTCCCTTAGGGCATTTTCAGCATGCCTTCGTTCAACAATTTCTTTGGAAATACGACGGTTGACCATCAACATAATGACAGCGATACACGTAACCCCGGATAAAACAAAAAGGATCAGCTTAATCGCCCAATGCCCCCAGTCGAAAGCTTTAATTTCAGGGTTATAAATAAAACCTTCAAGTGAATACTGCTTATCAATCATTCCCAAGTTTGCATATGTTTGGGCAATATGTTTCCAGCGCCCAGGATTGATATGGCCAATTTTTACAAAATCCGGCAGAATTAATTTATGATATGTTTCAGCCTCATGGAACAGGAGTTCCCGTTTCAACTTTGGTGTCTGGGTATTGTATTCAGATAAAATCAGGTCAATGATTTCATCTGAATGTTCAAGTGCATATTTCCATCCTTTGAGACTTGCATTCTTAAAGGCCTTGACTCGTTTGGGGTGTTCTTTTACTTCTTGTTCTGTGGTAATCAGGTTATCACCGTAGAAATCAATACCATAGGTTTTGGGCGTTATTATGTTAAACGGAATATTTTTTGAATTAAGAATAAATGGCTGAGAAGATATATAGGCTGCGATGGCTTCAACCTTTCCTGAAATTAAATCATTGATATTCCAGCTTGGAGTGACAAGTTTTATTTTATCTAGGGCAACGCCTTCATTCAGCAGGATCGCCTGTAATTCAGCAGATTTTCGGCCCGGTGTCATCATTATTGATTTTCCAAAAAGATCTTGAGGGGAAGTGATGTTAGATTCTTGAAGCGTAAGAAAGATGACGGGTGAATGTTGGAATATATTTGCTAAAACCACAATGGGCTGTCCCTTGAATCTTGCTATTAATGCATCGGCCATTCCAACCGCATAATTTGCAGCCCCTGAAATGAGTTCGTCTATTTCATTTCCACCGGGTTTTCCTTCAATTAATTTGACTTCCATCCCATTTTCAGCATAAAAGCCTTTTTCCACTGCAGCATAATATCCTGCAAACTGGAATTGGTGTTTAAATTTAAGCTGAAGGGTAACCTTTTCTTGTGCGGCCAATTGCCCTGCGAGCATTAACCCTGCAACTGCTGACATGAAAATAATAGTCATCACATGTTTCATAAATTGAGTGCCTTATTTTTTTTCACGGGGTACAGCTTATTCACCTTCCTTTTTATAATAGTCTATCACCATAGATGAAATGATTGGATCAAATTTTTGGACACGGTTTTGCGATTTCCCGTTTTCAATATCTAATGCAAGTATATCAATCATATTCTGAACCTGCAGTTGCTCCCTGAAAGGTGTTTCAGTGAAAATTGAATCAATGGCATTGGCGATGCTGACGATACGGCTTTCAATCGGTATCTGGCTTGCCGATGGATTATCCCCATAGATCTTGCTACAATAAAAGCCATTAAAATGAAGATATACACATTTGACAAAAAATGAATACGGTCTCAGCGCTTCAATGCTTTCCAGAATTGAACAGGCAAAAGAACCGGTCAAGCGATTGAACACCTCTTTCTCTTCCTGGCTGAGGCTGCGGATACTATTGGTGGGCTCTATGTAACCTTTGACGTTATCATTTAATGCATACTTCCCGATATCGTGGAGCAAGGCTGAAATTGCCGTAGTCTTTATCCGATCCGGGTTCAACGCAGAACACTGAGAATCCGTTTTTGATTCGGCATTGCTATTTATCAGATCAACAATATGGAGTGCGTTTACCGCCACCCTTTTTGAATGATCGACTATATATTTGTCCTTTTCTTCAATTCGATATGCAGCATAATTGAATGGAAATAGTTTTTGTCGGATCAGATCCAGTTCACCGATCTGTTTCATAATTGAAATTTTGAAATTTTGAAATTTATCTTCTGGCATAAATGATCGGTTTTCAAATGAAACGATACTGTTAATAATATAGATGTCCAAAGAATCTTTTTTACCTTTCAGGCGAATATGAATCTTGGATGTATTAACGAAATGATCTATGGGAAGAAGCGGGTACATTTTAGGTCCGATGAGGATCGGTTGTTCAACAGGGCTCGATATTATTGATGCCTTGGTCCCCTGGTCTGTAATTCTCGAGGCTGTATTGACAATATCTCCGGATACATCTATGCGGCCATAAAAATCAAAGCCCACAATCACACGGCCGAATTCAGCCCCTCCTTTCATAAAGATCAGGTGCTCTTTTTCATCCGTTAGAATTTGTTTTGAAAACAGTGAATGATTGAGCCGGTTCAGATTCTTCTGAGCCTTTTGCATAAACCGGATCACATTTTCTGCCCAGAGCTGTTTTCTAAATTTTTCGAATTCTTCCTTTTCCCATGTGCTCATACGCTTTTGGTTTATCCCAAACCACCGCTCATATTCGAGTATAAGCGGTTTTAGGTTTTCCAGATTTGACACTCTTTTTTTTAACTTTTTAAAATATTCGATTGATGCTGCCGGCCCAGGGCCGTTGGCCTCCAGCACTTGCTTTGCGTCAGAGTTGTCCGATAATGAATCATGCCCGAACATGGACATGATTTCATCTCCCACCGATTTTATATAGATCCCGCCGTATGAATTGATCAGCCGAATATGATCTTTTTCCCAGGCCTGAATGATTTGTCTGATTTTTTTATCGCCATGCATTTCACTCAAACGTGTATAATCAATGATATCGAAGAAGACCACGAATAGTTCCCTGGGACCGGCCAGAAACTGCTGCTCCCTTTCGGAAAATACACGTGCCATTTCCTGCCGCTGCAGCCGCGTTACGGCAATTGTCGCATGGCGGGCAATAATATCGATCACACCTTCATCCGTCATAGAGAATCCGTTCTCAGCAGGGCTGTTTAATAAGCTGAGTACACCGTGAAGACGGCCAAATTGATCAAGTAAGGGGGCGCAGAGTATAGATTTTGTTTTGTAACGATTGAATCGATCAAAGAAAGAATTGAATTTAAGACCTGGATATCGCTCGGCGTTTTTTTGATACACATCCTTGATATTGATCCGTTTTTTCAGGCAGGCACAATAACCGGCCACACTGTTACCATCCAGCGGCAGTCGGATCGTTTTCAATGGAGCGCCGTGGTAAAATTCTGAGTAAAGCTCATTCCTGTTTTTGTCAAAGAGATACAGGGTACTCCTGTCAGCGGATACTAACCTGACAGAATGTTCAACGATAAGTGATAGGACTTTTCTCATATCCTCGAGTTTATAGAGCTCCTCTGTAAACTCCATTAATGACTTGTATTCAAATTTTGAAAGTTCATTGACCATTGTTCAGCAAATACCCTTTTTTGTTTAGGAATCGTTACAAAAAAACTTGATCTAAAGCCGCTGTTCTGTGATCTGGGCGTTCATACCGGGTTGAAAATCCCTTTCCGGTCCATTTCCCGGACATGGGTTTTGAATTCTTCGACACTGGAGACAAGCGCTTCCATTGAAGGTCTTGCCTGGGAAAGGTTCCCGTCTTTCCCCATCATCTCCAGGTCCAGGGCATGGGCACGAATACATCCGGCTCCAAGGGTGGCTGCCGTGCCCTTGAGACTGTGGGCCGCTTTGGAAAATTCATCAGCCGTATTCTGGGCCAGGGCTTTTTCAATAAGACTTATCCTATCCGGGAGATGATTGACAAAATGGTCCACCATTTCCTTTAAAAAAGCCCTGTCCTCCATGGCCCGTCCAAGGGCTTCTTTAAAATTAAAGACCTGGGGCTGATTGTCTTTTTCTTTAAAGGGGAATCGAGGTTCATCAACGGGCGGTTTGTTCGCGTTTTCCGCAGCTCCTTTCTTTCCCCATTTATTTACCTTTTCTAAAATGGTTGCCGGATCAATGGGTTTGGCCATATAATCGTCCATACCGGCATTAAGGCAGCGTTCCCTGTCCCCTTCCATGGCCAGTGCGGTCATCGCAATAACGGGAATTTCATGGTCCAGAACTGCTGAATTAGGGTCACGGATGACGGAAACAGCCTCAAATCCGTCCATTTCCGGCATCTGCACATCCATGAAAACAATATCATAAGATTGGGTTTCAAGTTCACGCACCGCCTCTATGCCGTTTGTCACGCTATTAACCTGGAAATCGTATTTTTCCAGCATTTTCAGGGCGATCATGCGGTTGGTGCCGATGTCATCTGCCAGGAGAATTTTCAGGGGCCGAGATGCTGTCTCCCTTGTTGGGTATTCAGCTTCTGATATCCCTGCGCTCTCCTGGCTGGTTTCTTTCGTCTTTAACAGGTTCACAAGAGAATCATACAAGTGCCTTATCCTGACCGGTTTTGTGAGGAATGCTGAGAAACCGATTTGCCTGAGTCGATCAGTGTCCCCCTGCTGTCCCATTGAAAAGAGCATGATTAAAGCCGTGGACCCATAACAGGGGTTTTTCCGAATGAGTTTACCCAAAGATATTCCGTCCATGCCGGGCATCTGCATATCAAGGACAGCGATGTCATAGGGGGCTTTTTCTGTGTAACCCCTTTCAAACATAGACAAAGCTGTCTCACCGTTTTCTGCTTCGTGGACCTCCCCCCCCCATGACAACAATCGTTCACTAAGCATTTGCCGGTTTGCGGCATTGTCATCCACAATCAATACCTTTGTGTTCCACAGGGCTTGGTCTTCAGGCCACCGGGCTTTGGGGAGGTATTCAGGAAATTTTTCAAATACTGCCGTAAACCAGAATGTGGAGCCTTGTCCTTCAATACTTTCAACCCCGATATCGCCGCCCATCATCCGGCAAAGCCGTTTTGAAATGGAAAGTCCCAGTCCAGTGCCACCGTATTTTCTGGAAATTGATGCATCTACCTGTGAAAATGATTGAAACAGCTTGTTTAGTCTTTTGGGGGGAATGCCGATGCCGGTGTCTTTGACACTGAATTTTATGACCCCACGGGTGGACGTCTCTTCCTTCAGGTCGGCACGGATGATCACATCTCCCTTTTTTGTGAATTTTACGGCATTGTTGACCAAGTTGCCCAGGATCTGCCGGAGGCGCCCAGGATCCCCTTTAATCCGTGGGGGGATGTGGGGGCTGATTCGGCAGACCAGCTCCAGGCCTTTGGCATGGGCTGAAACGGCATGGAGATCGCTGATATCTTCCAGTGCATCCCTGATGTCGAAATTTAAAATTTCAAGTTCTAATTTACCTGCCTCGATTTTTGAAAAATCCAGGATATCATTAACCACCGCCAGGAGTGTTTTTCCACTCATACGGATCATCTCGGCAAACTCCCGCTGCTCGGGGGTAAGATCCGTATCCAGCAAAATTCCTGTCATGCCGATGACCCCGTTCAGGGGGGTTCGGATCTCATGGCTCATATTGGCCAGAAACAGGCTTTTGGCCTCGGATGCCGCTTCAGCATCCTTCTTTGCCAGTTTTAATGCGGTTTCATTCTTTTCTAACACCAGCTTGGCATGGGCGATTTCTCCAACCCGTCTATCTAAATTGCAGATCATGGTATCAAAGGACAATGCCAGTCTGCCTACTTCATCTTCCAGTTTTGTAAGGGCCGGTTCCACCCGTATGGAGAGCTTCCCTTGGGAGGCCTGGCGGGAGATCTGCTCAAGCCTTTTGATGGGCCTTGATATAAATAAAGATAACGCATAGGTGGCCCATGTCCCCAGAACCATGAAAAAAAGGCAAGTGCCGGCAATATATCTACCTATGGTTTTCAGCCCCTTGAGATAATCCTCTCTGTATGCACTTGCCCCGATGATCCATCCCCATTCCCGAACATAACCGATGGATGCAACTTTTGCTCTTGATTTTGGATATCCCAGGTTTTTCCAGGAATACTCATAGGTCATTGTCTGCCCGGGCTTGAGTTTAACAGCTGCCTCTATCATCTGCCCAATGAACGGGTTGCCGTTTTCATCACGGGAATCCATGAGGTTTTCATTATCCCTCATTCTGTCTTTGGACACCACGAAATTGCCTTGGGTATCAATGATCCAGGTATAACCAGTCTCCCCGATACGCTGGTCGGCAACTTTGTATTTTAACTCAGCTTGAAGTTTATGGGTGAGTTCCCTGCTTTTAAAGTCAATATCATGAATGACAGCGGCAATGACCATATCCGATTTTGATGAATAGGCCAAGGCGGCAAAGCCTGGCTTAGGGCCGTCAAACTGCAGTATAAATGTCTGGTTCCCCTTAAGCTGCCTTGCCCTGAGCATCTCATCTTGAAGCGACCCGGGCAGATCAGTTACCAGGATGCCCTTATTAGTTCCTGCCCGATAGGGCACGGGTAAGATATTTTGTCGGTTCATCAGAAGAACCTGCCCGCTTCTGCCTATACGGATACCGCTTACGGTCCTATATAACCTTGCCTCACTGGTCAGAGGCCTGTCTTCCTGGTCGCATACAAATTCCAGCATTTGCTTCACATCAATAGCTATGGATTTTATGCGCAGCTTGACAAGGTTTTCCTCCCGTTTAAGGACCCGTTGGTTCTGCTGAATATAAGACTGGATCATTGCCTGCCATCCTTTGGTGATAAGCCCCAAACTGTTTTCCATGTTTCGGTTGGATTCGAATTTAAAGGTCTCATAGGACAGGATACCCAGAGTTATCGTGGGCAGGATCACCATCACCAGGCCGCTGACCATGAGTTTCCATTTTAGGCTTTTTTTTATGAACTGAATGATATTTTTTTCTCCACCTGGTTATTCTTTATAATAGCCGCCGGATTCAAAAATTTGTTCCCACTCGGTCGCAATACGATCCATGGCGCTCTCCGGAGAGCGACTGCCGATGACCACATATTCGAACCAGTGTGTCTGGGATACACGTAATAAATCAGCATATTCAGGAACAGCCCAGAAATCTTTTGCCATTTCTATGGACTCTTTGAATGGCTTGTTTATGGGCGATGCATTGAGGAACTCATCTGAATTTAGCACGTTTTTATTGCAGGTCAGTCCACCCAGGCTGGCCCATTTTTTCTGAACATCCTCCCGGATAAACCACTCAAGAAAACGGAGTGACAAATCTTTTTTCCGGCTGTAGCTGATAATGGAAACACCCTGGCCACCTAAAGTACATGCCCTGCCGCCGGGGCCAGAGGGAGCTGCAAAAAATCCAATTTTACCTGCATAAGGGGTTTTCCCAGGGTCCAGGAGTTCTGAATTAATGGAAAAATATCCCATGGCCATGGCCACTCGCCCTTTCATCATAGGCGTGTTGGAATTTTTATGGGTATCCAGATAATGGTCCTGCCATTGTGGGTTATTAAACCGATTCAAGGATTTATAAAATTTGAGGGCTTCAATTGCTTCCCGGGAGTTGATAATGTCCCGAACCCGATACGTCCGCCGGTCTCCCAGGTCTCCTCCAAAGGCCCATATAAGGGTCTGAACCCCCATGGTCAGCCCGTCATAATGGGGTTCTACCCAAGACAGCAATCCGTATAAATCCTTTTTGGGCCGATAAAAAAACTGGGCAATATCTTTCACTGACTGCCATGTCTTGGGAATTCTAAGCTCGTATCCGTATTTTGCATGAAAGGCTTTTTTTTCTTCAGGATCCTCAAAAAGATCCTTGCGGAAGGAAAATCCCATGGCATCCCCTTCCAGGGGGACCGCCCACAGGTGGCCGCTGCCTTTGGGAAACTCAGCATATCCTTCAATGGATGACCTGGTCATGGACCGGTCCAGGCCATGGGATTGAACCCATTTGGTCAATTCAGTGTAATGGCCTTGTACAGCGCCGCGGCCAAGCCATTGCGAATCTCCCACAACCATATCAAAAGTGCGCCCTTTTCTGGACATTTCATTGAAAAACAGGGTCTGCCAGCTTCCCCAGGGTTCCTGCACCAATTCAACTGAAATGCCTGTTTCCCTGGTAAAATCCAGACAGAGGGTCTCAAGCATGTCTGCGGGGGTCCACCGGGCCCAGAGAATTCTAATGGATCCCTTTTTCTCCGTTGTCCCGGGCCCGGAACAATTGAACAGAGACAATAGAAAAATCATCAGGACTAAGACTAGATAGAAAGTTTTTTTTTTCATGGGGTTAGGATGCATCGTCTTCATTTAATTTCAATTTTAAAACAGGATCATCCAATAGAAACGGGCCCAGGGGCTTGATATTTTCCCGGATGGATACCAGTTCTGTGAAATTGTCCAGGAAAAGATCGGTGATCGACGGGTCAAACTGTTTTCCGCGCTGTTCCTTTATAACGTCATAGGTTCGTTCAGGTGGATATGGATCTTTGTAGGGCCGTTTAGACATTAATGCATCAAAGGTGTCGATAACGGCGACGATACGCCCGGACAAAGGAATATCTTCTCCTGAAAGTCCCTGGGGGTATCCTTTCCCGCTAAATTGTTCATGGTGGTTCAATGCAATTTCTTCAGCCATTTTCAGGATAGGGGACTCCGAGCGGGAAAGAAGTGTTGCACCTATGGTGGTATGGGTTTTGATGATCTTAAATTCATCAGTGGTCAGTTTTCCCGGTTTAAGCAGAATGTGATCCGGAATACCTATTTTTCCAATGTCGTGCATGGGGGACGCATAATATATTGCCTGGATGTTGTCGGCTGAAAAATTTAATTTTTCAGCCATAAAACGGCTGTACTCTCCCATCCTCATGATATGTTCGCCCGTGTCCTCATCCTTGAATTCCGAAGCCAAGACCAAGCGGTGTATGGAATCAATATAGGCTTTTTTAAGCTTTTTATGGGATGCCTCAGCCTTAGCCCTCAGCAGGCGCTCATTGAGCACCCGTTTGATCCTTAGTTCGATTTCGTCCACTGAAAAAGGTTTTTCAACGAAATCACTTGCTCCCAGCCTGATGAGCTGGTTGTATTTATATTTATCAATTTTTCCTGTCATGACAATGATACTGCTGTTATAGGACTCACTTATCCGGCGTGTCAGTTCAACCCCGTCCATCACCGGCATATCTATGTCCGTGAGCACCACATCAAATGGCTGTTGCGCCAGTTTTGTCAATGCATCTTTTCCGTCCTGGGCCACCTTGCAAACATATCCGGATCGCCCCAGAGTCCTTTGAAACAGCTTCAGCAGACTTACTTCATCATCAACCAGCAGCAATTGGGGTTTACTTTTGTCTGGTATATCCTTATTTGTCATATCCAATTTCCTTGGTTGTCAGAGGAACACTATTCTCTTGGTTCATGGATAGGGAGGCCGGGATGGCCAAAGACCTCAATTTTTTAATCACCGAGGTTACATTACCGAGTTTTTCGGTCAGGTGCTCCAAAATAATTGGGACTTGTTTTATTAAATACTCAGCATTCACATCTTCCTGGGTCTCCATTAGGGTCTTGAATTGTCCCTTTATGTTCCCGGATATGGGTATGCCTTTTCTGTCCAGCATATGGATCAGACGCTGGTAGAGGTAAAGCAGTTTCGCCATTTCGTCCACATACCCGGACAAGACTTTCAGATTCCCGTGCACAAAGCAAATGGGATTGTTGATTTCGTGGGCCAGACCGGCGGAAAGACGGCCAAGAGATGCCATCTTTTCAGAGGCAAGCATCCGATACCGTGCCATCGTCATCTTCGCCAGAGCCCCTTCCAGTTCCTTGTTTCTTTTTTTCAATTCCGACTGCATCCCATAAAGCAGGGTCTTATATTCGAGAAGTCGTTTACCGTTTTTGATACGGGCCGTCAGTTTGTCCATATTTAAGGGCTTGGTAATATAATCATCCGCACCCGCATCAAAGCCCTGGACAAGATCGTGAATCCCATCTTTTGATGTCAGCACCACTATATATGTATAGTGTTCACCGGCTGCGCCCCTGATATTTTGGCATAGATTGATGCCGTCCATTTCAGGCATAATCCAGTCCGTTATGACCATAGGGGGCCTTTTCGCCAAATAAAGCTGCCAGGCCTCCAGACCGTTTTTCGCTTCAATGACCTTATGTCCGTTCCTTTTTAGGACATTTTTCAGAAGATCCCTTGAGATATCGTCGTCATCTGCAATGAGAACATCCATGGCTATTTTTTTCACCGGTCACCAGGCTTTTTAGAACACCCGGTACATGTATAGGTTGATGATACTTCAACATTACTATAAAATTGGGACTATTGCAAAATAAACTGTATAATGCAATATTAGAGGTCACGAGGCACCGTATAGGGGATTCCAAAAAATGAACCGGAGGTGATCTTGATTCTGATTTACACCCTAGGTTTAAACTGAAGGTATCTTCAGACCGGAGAAATTGTACGGGAGACGAACATGAAACCGTTTTTTGCGTCGCCGGAAAAGGCTGACAAGTCAGCGCTGGAATCGGATATCGAATTTGCCCGGACCCATTCCATGGTTCAGGAACTCGTAGAGATGATACCCGCAGCGTTTGCGGTTTTAAATACCCACAGACAGATAGTTTTCTGCAATCCCACATTATTAAAAACCATAGGGGTCAAAGCACCCGAAAAGATTCTGGCAGCTGAGAAAGGAAATCTTGAACTTCTGCTATCTCCGGTGAATAAGGTCGAGGTGCTTAACGCGGTGATGGGAGTGTATAAAGAGCACAACGCAGCCCGGGGCAGGCTGCTGGAAATTGCCCTTGGTATTGAAAATATAGATTTTGCCACAGATTCCCGGCTACTGACCCGGGTCATCGGAAACATGGTAAAAAATGCCCTGGAAGCGGAGACAAAAGGGCAGAATTAACCATGGGCGTACAACGAAAAAACAATGACATCATGTCCTGGGTTTGCAACTCCTCAATTTTATTAGAAAAAGTTAAATACCAGGTGTTTAAGCACTCCTTTTCCACCAAAGGACGTGGCCGGGGGCTGGGCACCTACAGCATGAAGCTTCTGGGAGAAACCTGCCTTGGCGGAAAAGTGGATTTTACCAGTACTGAAGCAGAGGGCACTATATTTTTCATCCGTCTGCCCAAAAACGGACAGGACTAAGAAGACACTGAGCTTTTTAGCTGAATTCCGGTTCTGACGAAATTTGTTGACAGAAAAGTGCTTTTCAAGGAGATTGAAAAACATCGTTAACAATAATTCGATATCTTAAGTCTTTTTGTTTTATTAGGAGGAATACAATGTCCGCTTTGGGGACCTGTAGAATTCTTGTGGTGGATGATGAGCAATCCATCCTAAAACTTGTGGAAAGAACCATGACCGAAGCCGGATTTTATGTTGAAACAGCTTTAAACGGAATGGATGCATTGGAAAAAATGACAAGGGACGATTACGAAATTGTAATTTCAGACATTGTCATGCCACAGATGGACGGCAGGGAACTGATCCAGAAGATTCTTGAAAATTATGCCAGTGATGTTATTGTCATGACCGGAAGAATAGACATGTATACCTATGAGCAATTCATCCCCGAAGGGGCTTCTGATTTTGTAAAGAAGCCCTTTTCCCAGGATGAAATTTTTTTGCGGGTGGAGCGTGTTCTCAGGGAGCGCCGTCTAAGAGAATCCTTGGCCCTGGCCCAAAGCCGGGTAGCCCATTGCCAAAAGATGGAGTCCATCGGTCAGATCGCCGCAGGGCTGATTCATGAAATAAAAACACCGGTTCAGTATATTGCAGATAATATAGATTTCATTTCAGAAGCCGTATCTGTTTTCACAAAAGATGCGGGCCAAGACACAGGGGGGGATCCGGCCGGAGATACTGCGTTCATGCGAGAGGAGCTTCCAGGCGCCATTGCACAGACAAAAGAGGGGATTAATCAGGTGCACAAAATTATCAAGTCCGTAAAATCCTTTTCTCACCCCGGTGCAGCAGACCATATTGAATACGATATAAAAGGATGTATAAAGGACGCCGTCAACATGTCCAAAAATGAATGGAAATATGTGGCGCGAATAAAAAAACATTTCGACGAAAAAACGCCTTTGATCATCTGCAATCCCGTTGAAATTACCCAGGTTGTGCTGAACTTGATTGTCAATTCCTGCCACGCCATTACCGAAAAACAGCAGGGCGATAATTTTGAAACAGGGGAAATTGCCATTGCAACAATAAGGGATAAAGGCGGCTTAACCATAAGTGTATCCGACAATGGTAGCGGAATCGCCCACTCACACATGGACAGAATTTTTAATCCTTTTTTTACCACAAAGCCTATTGATTTAGGTACCGGCCAGGGACTTTCCATTTCAAAATCCATCATTGAAGAACGCCATAAAGGACGTATCCAGGTGATGTCACATCAAGGAAAAGGGACCCGGTTCACCATAACGCTGCCCCAGGCCTCAGGTGAATGCCGGCAATCAGAGCAGGGGCAAGGCCAATAGGTATGAAGCGACAGATATTATTTGTAGACGATGAGATTAATATTTTAAGGGGTATAGAACGTAGTCTGAGAGGAATGCGTACAAAATGGGATATGCAATTTGCGGACAGGGCTGATAAAGCACTTAAACTCATGGAAGATTCAACCTTTGATGTCATTGTCACAGATATGCGCATGCCGGACATGGACGGAGCAGCTCTCCTTGAGTGTGTACAAATTAGATATCCCATGGTTGTCCGCATTATCCTTTCGGGCTTTTCAGACCTTGAATCTGTGATGAAATCTGTAAAATCGGCCCATCAATATCTGGCCAAACCCTGTGAGAAAACAACACTTATCAATGCTGTGACCATGGCCTGCCGTCTCCGGGACAAGGTGGCCTGTGAACCGATTAAAAAATTGCTTGGGGGCATTAACACAGTGCCCAGTCCGCCAGCGATTTATGCAGAGATAATCGCGGCGCTTAAATCAGGAGATGCCTCCTCCGCAGGCATCGGTCAGATTATTTCCAGGGATGTGGGGATGAGTGCAAAAATCCTGCAACTAATCAACTCTTCCTTTTTCGGCACAGGCCGCCGTGTGGCCGACCCAGAAGAAGCCGTCGTCGTCCTGGGCATTGACATGGTTAAAACCCTGGTTCTGGCTGTTGAGGTTTTTTCCAGGTTCGAGCGTCGTACCTTGGCTGTTTTGCCAATTGAAAAAATTAATGAACACTGCCTTGTTACAGGTGTCATTGCAGGGCAGATTGCCAGGGCTGAAAAGCTGGGCAAAGAGACGATGGATGATGCGGTAGTCAGCGGACTGCTTCATGACATTGGGAAAATGATTCTGGCAGCATATTACCCTGAAGAATACCGTGGGGTAATCAAATTGGTTAAAACAGAAAAAATAATGGTTCATGAGGCTGAAATTCAAGTTTTCAGTGTGTCCCACGCTGAAGTCGGCGGGTATCTTTTGAGCCTATGGGGATTGCCGGATGATATTGTTTCAGGGGTCGCTTTTCACCATTCTCCGGATCAGGCGGGCAGAGACCGATTTAACGTCTGCGGTATTATCCATGTTGCAGATCTCATGGAAAAGCATGAAAGAGTAATGCCGGGGCAATGGGAAACTTTGACCGGTGTTGACACCCAATATCTGGATCGGTTGAATTTAACAAACAGGATTCCACTATGGAGGGACAATCTAAGAATACGGTAATGTGGGATGCATTTTTTGAGGCCAGCGATTTACCCATGGCCTTTTACACCCCCACAGGCGAGCGTGTCCATTCAAACTCAGCCTTTGAAAGAATGGCGGCACGTGATGGTGGGAATTTAGAACAGGCTGTTGAGCAAATGATTAAAGGGGGTTCAGAAAAGGACGGCCTGACGATCGAAAAAGATGTCGAGCTAAACCCGGGAAAGGGCCTGCCATCACAAGCCCAAGAAAGAAAGGTATGCATCAGAATTGCAGCTAAGAGGCTGCTTTCATCCCCTGGTCTTGACCACATTCTGGTAACCCTTGAAGACAGAAGCGAATTTGCGGAATTGATGACCAAACTAACCGAAGCAAGGGCGACTAAGAATCGGTTTCTTGCAACCCTGAGTCATGAAGTGCGGACCCCCATGAACCATATTATGGGAATAACGGATCTATTGCTGGGTACCCGGTTGAATGAAAGCCAGAAAGATTTGCTGATGAGACTCTCGGAAAGCGCTGACCGGCTAATGGGAATGCTGTCTGATATGCTGGATTACAGCCGTTTAAAAATCGGTTCACCGACCTGTGACGATATGGATTATGATTTGAGATTGCTGCTTGAGACCATCGGGAAAAATACAGCAGTCAAGGCTGCCCAAAAAAAAATCGGGTTTGAGCTTGAAATCCATTCATTGGTACCATCGTTGCTCAAGGGCGATCCGGGGCGGCTGAGAAAGATTCTAAATCACCTCTGTGATAATGCCGTTAAATTCACTGACCAGGGAAAGATAGAACTCAAGGTCTTTCCTGACAGGCAGATAAAGGACCGTGTCAGGCTGCGGTTTGAGGTCCGGGATACCGGGCCGGGGATCCCTGAGGGAGATATGGGGAAAATTTTTGACCTTTTTACCCAATTAGATGACACCAGCACCAGGAGACAAGGGGGCAGTGGATTGGGACTTGCCTTTGCCGGCGAGCTTATCCATAATCTAAACGGTAACATGGGCGTGGAAAACCAGCCACAAGAAGGTGCCTGTTTCTGGTTTACCCTGGATTTTTCAAAGCAGGACAGCTACCAGGATGCTCGCTGTGTATTCTCCTTTGATTCTGTGAAGGATAAACGGGTACTTATCTGCACACCTCATACAGGAGATTTGAATATTTTCACCACCCTGATCACAGACTGGGGTGGGCTGTGTGAAACAGCCCGGACAGCATCCCAGGCGGAGGGGGTGGTTTTATCGGCAATGGAAACAGGTGAGCCTGTGGATATCGTCATCATGGATTTGCAGCTCCCCAATGCCGGTGAGGAAATATTGGCGTGCCGATTGCGGGACTTAAACCCGGACCAAATGCCATTAGTGGCCTTGTTGACCTCCAGGGCCCAGCCTGGTGATGCAGAACGGTTTTTTCAGGCCGGAGTAAAGGTGTATCTGCCGAAACCGGTCCGGGCCAACGAACTTCAGCAGGCTCTTGTTGTTGCCCTGAGCCGGGAGAATTTCGACGGTATCATTACACGACATACCCTGAGAGAGTACAGAAAAAAAATGGTGAATATCCTGATTATTGGGCCGGGCACGGCGACTGGCAAAATGACACTCAACACCTTGGCCACCGCCGGATACAGGGCCGCTATTTTTGATAATTTGCCAGGTCCAGAAGAGTTTGACAAAGATGTGTTCAATATCGTTTTGGCCTTCCTGGACGTCAACACCGGAGGAAACGAAATTGTTTCACAACTACAGGCGATAAAGGAACGCCGGCCAGCTTTACAGATTCATGTTATTGCCATAGGGGAACCGGAACCGGGCCGGGGGCTGCGGGAGGCAATGGTTGACGCCCGTATCTCCAGCTCATTTTCTTCAAAAGATCTTTTAAGTGTGGTTGCAAAACAGGCCGCTTTTATAGGCACTTCCCTGGAAAAACATTCCCGTCCATCCCAGGACGGTCACACCATTTTTAATTACCAGGCCGCCCTGAATAGGGCCATGGGGGACAAAGACTTTTTAAAAGCGCTTTCACAGGAATTTCAAACTGCGCTGATGTCAAAAATTTTCATGCTCAAAGAAGCTGTAGCCGACAACGATATGGCAAGGGCCTTGACCCTTTCCCAGTCCATCAAAGGTGCATCGGGAAATATGGGTGCAAATGGTGTATTTCAATTGGTTAAGAAGGTTGAAACACTGGTTGAGGAAAAAGATTGGGACCAGATTTCAGGTAAGGTTGCCGCCCTTGAAAACGAGGCAATCCTGTTCAAGACCCACTTAACGCATTTTAACTGGGAGCAGACATGAAAATACTGATTGTGGAAGATGATTATGTGTCAAGGCTTCTTGTCAATAAAGCCGTCACAAAAATGGGGCACGAAACTCTGGAGGCGGAGGACGGGAGAAAGGCTTGGGAGTTGTTTCAAAAGCAGGCCCCTGATATGATTATTTCAGACTGGATGATGCCGGAAATGGACGGCCTGGATTTATGCCGACGTATCCGCAGCTCTAACCGAACCACCTATGTTTATATCATTCTGCTGACGGCCAAAGACCGGACCAAGGATCTGGTCAGCGTGTTTGAAGCCGGTGCCGACGATTACATTGTTAAACCCTTCCAACCAGAAGAACTCAGGTCCAGATTAAAGAGCGGAGAACGGATTCTGATGCTGGAAACCCGGCGCCATGAATTGATGAAAAAATTGTTTCTGAAAAACAAAAAACTGGACGTGACCCTGAATCGCCTGAAGCAGACCCAGGCCCAAGCCGTCCAGTCGGAAAAAATGGCCTCTATCGGTCAATTGGCTGCAGGGATCGCCCATGAAATTAATAACCCCATTGGTTTTATCGGTAGTAACCTGGACGCTTTATCCGATTATTTCAAAGATTTTATCGGACTGCTGGACCAGTACCAGAGCTTAGAAGAGCAGCTTGGTTCCACCCCGGAGTTACCCGTGGAAATTAGAAAACTGCTTGCAACCCTAAGGGAGACCGAAGAAGAAATTGAGCTGGATTATCTGAAGAAGGATATCGGAGAGCTTTTGACAGACTGCATTGCCGGGACCAGAAGGGTGGGGAAAATTGTATCAGATTTAAAGCATTTTGCCCATCCGGGCAATGACAACCCCATGCTGGTTAGCGTGAACGAAAATATTGAATCCACGTTAAACGTGGTCAAAAATGAATTAAAATACAAAGCCACCTTGGTGAAAGAATTTTCCGATATTCCCATGGTAAAGGCCTGGCCCCAGAAATTGAACCAGGTGTTAATGAATCTCCTGGTCAATGCCGGGCAGGCCATTGAAGAGAAAGGCGAAATCCATATCCGGACTGGCGTTGAGGGGGGGAGGGTGAAAATCGATATCTCAGATACCGGTTGCGGCATTGAACCTGAAAATATATCCAAAGTATTCGACCCATTTTTTACGACTAAGGACGTCGGGATGGGGACCGGTCTCGGCCTGAACATTGCCTACAATATCATAAAAGAACATGATGGTGAGATAGGTGTGGAAAGCCGTATTGGTGAAGGAACCTGCTTTTCCATTATATTGCCGGCTGCAACTTAAGGGGGGGGATGAAAAAGGTGAACAGCACAAAAGCAGATACCAATGAACCGGTGCAACTGGCGGACGGTATTTGGTGGGTGGGGCATGCACTGCCCGATGATAAATTTCAATGCAATGTTTATCTCATTGAAAACCGTAGGGATTCGGTGCTTATCCCCCTGTGTCAGCATAGATGTCGCCTCACCTAAAAATTATTATGTGGCATTAAGGTGACAAACATGGGATATCCTACCAAGCTGAAAGAAGCTGTGTTACAAAAGGTTTTACAAGGAAACAAACCTCACCATGAAATAGCTTTTGAATATGGAATTGGCCGATCAACAATCGGTAAATGGTGGAGCCAACTTGAAATCAAAAGAAAAACGTTCGAAGGACTGGAGTTCGGAGGAGCGAATAACCGCTTTAATAACAACCGGTTCTATATCACCGGAAGAGTGTGTCACCTGGTGTCCCAAAAAAGGAATTTTCCCTCATCACCTGGAACAGCGCCTTTATGAGCAGTCCAGGTCGACTCATTGACCGGCTTGTATACCCGGGTTTACATGAATGAGGCGCTGAAACGCATCTTCAGTATCCAAGACCGGAACCGAACACATTGCTCGGGGTTATCATGTTCGACATCGACCATTTTAAGCGGGTCAATGATACCTATGGGCACAATAACGGAGATAAGGTGCTCAGAGCTGTGGCACGGGCCATCATGGGCACGGTAAGAGAAAGTGATATTCCGGTGAGGATGGGGGGGAAGAATTTGCTGTTTTCATCACCGGGAAAGATGCCGAGACCGCAGATCAAATCGCCGACCGGGTGAGGCTGCGAGTTCAAGCCCTTAGCTTTCCTGAGCCCATGGAAAGAGAACGGGGTGACCCTTCGTCGGCCAGAACAACCGGTGGAGGACTTGATGCACCAAGCAGATTCCGCTTTGTATCAGGCCCCAAAAAAAGGGCGTAACCGGGTTGTGCTAAGGCTCGGCTCCAAAATCACTTGACGGTTTATTTTCAATAATACTCTGTCTTTTAAGGGGCTTGAAACAATTTAGATCAAGTCCTTTTGTAACGATTCCTAAATACCAGCAGGGATGAGCAATCCTAATACCGGCGCCAAAAGGGGAATGGCAGATGCCTGCGCGGATCAATAGCCCAGAATTTTCATTTCACCGAGCACCATGCCCAAAGTGTCGTCATGTTCCGGCACTTTTTCTACTATCCTACAGCGGCTTTGATTCGTGCGCAAGAGCATGGAGGTGTTCGGGCCCAGTATCCGGGTATCGGAGCGGATGGTTCCTGCAATACGGACCTCGGGTTTAGGCCGCTTTGAGGCAGAGTATTCCAATAGCCGGTTTTTTTCATCCTGCATCTCAAGGTTGAGGGCCTCTAATGTCTCGATCCGGATTTTATGTGCATTAATCTCTTTGGAAATTGCGTCCTGACGTTGAAATCCCCTGTTGATATCCTCTTCGGCTTTTGCAGCGACCATTTCCATCTGGTTTTTTAATTGTTTTACCTTCTGAAATGCGGTCATGTTGCCCGATGCTTTCAGGGACGCCATTTTTTCGGCAACGCCTTTCAGTTCTAACTGTGATCGGTCCTGGACCGTTGCATGCTGGGCAATGGTGCCGTGGAGGGTCTGCTCTTCAGCTTCCAGTCGGCTGATCTCGGCATCGGCCTGGGCACCTGTTTCCAGATTTACACGTATCTTGCCGTCCAGGACGGAAACCTGCATCAGCGTATGTTCATCCTTTCCTATGGTCAGTTTGGAGGGTGCTGAACCGTCGCTGCCGATATTCCCGGCTTCAATGCCCATATTGGCGGAAAGGCTTGAATTGATGATATTGCCCGAAGTGTTGATGCAGGCCCCGGATAGGTAAATGGTTGAATCAACGATTTCCCGTTGAACGATTAAATCTCCAAAGGCATTGATTTTTGAATTTCTGATAAATTTGGCTTGTACCGACCCTTTGACTTTAACCAATTCCGTGTCCATGATGCCCAAAGATACGTTCAGGTCTCCTGTAAGATCAATCTCAGCCCCTTCAATTTCATTGGCCGTAAGTGTGGCTCCTTTAACTTTGAAGCCGGCTTTTACCGTGCCGGATACCACCACGTTGCCCTCAAAGATAACATCGCCGGTCTCATATCCCAGATCTCCTTCAATGTTCAACTCAGGACAGACAGTTATTCTGCCCATGGCGTCGAGATGTGGCTGTCCGTCCAGGGTGGCGTAGACTTTGAGCCCGTCTTCGGATAATTGGGTACCGGGTCCGGCTTCAAATGCCTTGTCAAAGGGTTCCTGAACAGGGATCTCTTCTCCTGAGATGTCCATGCCTGGGGTACCCCGGGTACCGGGCATTTTGGCTGCCAGAAAGGCATCTGTTTTGACAAAAGGTATTTCCCCCCGGTCTCTGAAATTAATGCTTCCGTCGTCATTGACCTTGCCGGCGTGGCGAAAGTCCGTGGGGAAATGATAACGTATTTCACTATTCTTCGGGTAAACCGGTTCCTTACCCAAAGCGATTGTGAACGGTTTTAAACCGGGTTTTGCCCGGTCAAGCCAGGCCGATACCTTGGATTCCGGAAGAATGCCGTGGGAAATCTTGTGCAAGGCCAGATAATACCTGACACAGGTGGCATTAATGTCGTGGGGAAGTTCTGCTTTTACCTGTATAAAGGCTTGGGCCCGATTAACGGAAAAACTGACGGTAAAGTGGGCGTCCATGTACCGTTTAAAATCCACACCAAACAGCTTCATTCCTGATTTATGGCTGTCACGGAGAATGATTAACAACATGGGGATCAGCCGGGAAACCAGGTCCTGGTATTGTTTTTCCTGTTTGGCCCTGAACAAGGTGTTCTGATACGTCATGGGCACCAATAAAAGGTCCCTGCCTGCCGGGACTGTTTTAAATATTTCCAGGATCTGTTTTTTTATGGCAACAAACTGATCCCCAAATCCTTTCGGGGAAAATTGCGCATCATTATCCCGGAAGATGTCTGCCAAATCGGGGGGTGTTAATACGGTTTCCATGCCGTTGCCCTGTTTGAGTTTGGCTTCCAGGACCCGGATCTGTTTTGCCCGGGCCTCAATCTGGGAGATATTAAGGGCCTCTTTTTTTTTAAAGTTGTTTGCAATCTGGAAAAGCTGTCTGTTCTGGCGCCGGATGGTCTGCTTTAGGGCCTCTTGTTTCAACGTGGAATTGTAATCCCTGAGGCAGAGTCCCACCTGGTTGACCAGGTCTTGATCGGTGAAGGGGAATAAAAGACAAGAATGAATGCCGGCCTCATTGATGACCTTGACGGTTGTGTCTATATATGCCCCATCGGCCAACAATATCCTCCGGGTTTTGGGAGAAGCTTCCCTGGCCCTGGATAAAAAAGATCCCCCTTTTATGTCCGGTACGGAATGGCTAGAGATGACCATGGCGTATCCAGGATCAGGGGATTCAAGAGCTGCAATTGCCGGTTGGGGAGCGTGGAAATCATGCACCGTGTACTGATGAGACTCAAGTATTGTTTTAAGCCGGAGCCTGATTTCGTCATTGGTGTCGATAACCAGTATTTTCGCCTTATCGTTAATCAGTATCCCCTTTTAACTTAAACATTAATGACCTGGTGGGTGAGCTGTTTGGGGGCGTCGGGATTGTCTGTGTCCATTTCCGTGAATTTAGAGGCACCCATCTCTTTTTGCAGGACAAGAGAGGCCTGGGTGCCCATTATACGGGTTCCCCTGAAGGCTTTTTTGTTGATGGACAGAACCGGAACAGGAGCGCTCTTTGATAGTCCGTCAAGCACCGCTGTCTTTTCTTTTTCAAGGGCCTCAATTTCAATATTTGCAGATTTAATATGGCTGTCACAGGCCTCAATTTTTTGGGCCACCTCATCCTGGCGGGCAAAGATTTCCTTTATCCGGGCATCTGCCTGGCCGATGCTCTCTTCTATTTCTTTGAGTTCTTTAGACAGGTTGGCACGTTCTTCCTGGCCGGCTGTGTCCAGTTTATTTTCAATGAATTCCATTTTTTTGTTCAGTTTTTCCTGGGCAAAGGTCTGATTTGCCACGTCAACGTGCAGGGAATTGTGGGTGCTTTCTAATTTTGAATTTTCAGTAATATGTTTTTCCCGTTCCTGTATGTGTTTGGATGTCTGTTGGTCAAAATGCTCGGCGATCCATTTCATATGGTCGTCAGCCCCTACTTTTACCGTTGAAATTTCAGATTTTTCCGTCCCGATCTGTTTGACAGACATGCCCAGGCGTGCCGCTATGGTTGAATCTGTGATCCGGCCGGTTTCGTTGCTCAGTGCACCGGACAAAAGGATGCGGCACCCCATTATTTCACGGGTAATCATCATGTTTTTTGCCCCGAATACCTTGACGTTGTTCAGGAATTTTGCCTGGACACTTCCCCGGCTTTCAACATGGGCATTGACGATGCCGTTGGAAATTTTTAGGTCCCCCCGTATCAGTATTGTGGCACCGTTGATTTCATTGGCGGTCAGATCGTCACATTCAACAGTGAATCCTTCTTTAATCATGCCTGTGACCAGCACATTGCCGTTGAAATTGATATTGCCGGTTTTAAAATCAACATCCCCTCTGACCGTGAACTGTTCAAGGACGGAGACCTCGCCCCCGGCATTCAGACTGGGTTGCCCGGAGATGGCGGCAAAAATTTTAAGCTCGTCATCTGAAAAATTAACCCCATCCCCGCCTTTGAGAGGAACGTCTTCGACCTCTCCAACCAAAAGAGTTTCCCCGAAAATATCCGTACCTGTTCTGGGGTGTTCCATGGGGTGTTTTTCTGCAAGAAGATCCCCTTTTTTTACATAGGGGGAGTCCCCCCGTGCGGTGAAGTCAATGGAACCATCTTCCCGGACCACCCCGGCCCCTTCATGTTCTGTATTGAAATGGTGGATTATTTTAGCAGTTTTGCCTACACTGGCCGGAATCCCCTGGGCCACAATAAACTTTTCATGGGGATCTGTACAGTTTTGAATAAATTCCCGGACCTGGGCATCTTTGACCACCCCGAAGGTGATTCCCCTTTTTTTAATCAAGGCCTTAACAGGAGAAACATCCGAAGAACCCTGCACCGTTTTGGGTACCCGTATCCAGGCCTGGACCCGGTCTTCTGATACCTGGAGATCCACAAAGGCACCGAACTCTGATGAAAACGCATTTGAAGACGCTTCCTTGGCCCTGTCGCCGGATCGGTCCTGTGCCGCAATGACTTCATCCCTGAGTTCCGGGGCGATAACCTCAGATTCAACCAGGATGTCCCCAACCATGACTGAAACCCCGCTGTCTTCAAAATTATTCAGCTGTTTTCGAAATGCCCGGTCGGTATCCTTTGAGTTAACAATGCCCCTGTCAATGAGGATGTCTGCAAATTCCCGGTCCAGCAACCGGGTCTCAATCAGAGTGAGTTTTGCAAAAAGCCGGCTTAAATCTTTTCTGTGCAGAAACTCTTTTGATATCAAAACTTTATCAATGGTCTGGCCTGTGGCGTATTCGCTTTCCGCCTCCTCAAGGGTTTCCTGGGCCAGTTCAAGCTCCCCCCGGGTGATATAGCCGTCATTAAAGGCCAGAACGCCAAAGTCGGGCAGGGTCTCATAATCATCAATACCGACTCCTGTGGTCGGTTCCGAACCGATCCCGAACAGTTCCGGCTCTTTGGCCTGGACCACATTTTCAATAACCATATCAATCACATCGAATACTTCATCGCCAAGGCTGCCATCCGCCACGGGGATACCTTGGGCCGGCGTGAAATTAATCTTGTTGCGCCTTGCTATGCTGCCTAAGGTTTCCCGGACGCCCTTTCTTGCAATTTGGAACGCCTCCTCCAGGTTATTTCGGTTTATGGTGATGGTTCTTGATAAAAGCTCGTCCAGCCCGAGAAACACTTCTTTGTACTCGGCCGCTTCTTTGGCGTCTGCCAGATCCTGTATCAAATCCTCCACCTTTTGCTTTTTTTCTTCAAGGAGGCGGGTAAACTGTGTCAGCTGTTTTTTTTGTTGACTGGCAACGGCAAACAATTTGGCATTCTGCCTGTTGGTCAGGTTGAACATCCGTTTCCTTTCCTGGAAACCGGCAAAAATTTTATATTGCTCCCGGATTCTTAAAATCAGGTCTTCGTTGTCCCAGGGCTTGGATAGATATTGGTGGATTTCCCCCTTGTTAATGGCGTCTACAATGGCTTCGTAGTCTGAATAGCCTGTGATGAGCATCCGTCTGGACTCGGGGCTCAGCAGAATGCTTTTTTCCAGAAACCGGCTTCCCGTAATTCCGGGCATACGCTGGTCGGACATGATCAGGAAAAAATGGTTCCTGGTATCTTCAAGCAATTTTATCCCTTGCTCGCCGTTTAATGCAGAGATAACCTTGGCAAACCCTTTTCGTTTGAGTATTCGCCTCATATTTTTGACGATGGGTTCATCGTCGTCAACTACAAGAATGGCCGTGTCTTTGGGAATGTCCATCCTATTCTCCAGGAATATTGTCGGGCATTTCAAATCCATTGCGGGTGGCGATATCCTGAAATTGCTCAAATAATTCAGCCACAATGGCGGCATACAATGCGTTGATACGTTCTTGCTCCAGCATTTCGGATTCTTTGAGTAAGGTTTCTATTTCATGGATATAATTTCGATTTTCAAATCCGATCTCTAATTTTTCTTTGAGTTTTTCGATCTCATTGTCTTTATGGAGCAAGGCTTTCTGGTGGACGGCCGTACTTTTTTTTAACTCCTTATTCAGGGTAAATAGTTTTGCATTCTGGGCTTTGGCCATGTGAAAGAGCTTGTCGTTTTCCACAAGAAGGGAATATTGTTCAAGGCCGGTAGATATGGTTTGGATAAACTCTTTATTGTTCCATGGTTTAGCAATATAACGGTGAATGGCACCCTGGTTCACGGCCTGGGTTACGGCATCCACATCGGCATATCCTGTCAGCAGGAACCTGATGGTATTTGCGGATATGTCCTTGACCTGTGCAAGCAGTTCAGCACCGGTCATGCCGGGCATGCGCTGATCCGAAATGATCATGGAAAAAGGAGAGGAGGCGCTCTGGATCCTTTCCAACGCAGATGGACCGGAATCCATGTAAACGTATTTTACTCCCATATTTTTCAGTAACCGGCCAACGGCTCTGCCCACCTGTTCCTCGTCATCAACAATCAATACCATATGGTCAAGGGGTTCTTTGGTCATGCCGGCTCCTGAGAAATGTTTATCGCGAATCTATATTTTAAAGTGTATCGTGTTTAAAAGACAATACCAAAAAAAAAATTGTAATTCTATTAAAAATTTATTATTTATACCTTACGGTTGCCTTGGAACAGGCGGTTGTATTGATGTTAGCACCTGTTTCGTCAATTTCCTTAAAACCTGTTGAGAATCGCGATGAAATCTATTCCTAAAATGGCCAAAGCACTGGATTTGTCTTCGACCACCATCCGTGAGTATATTAACCGGTTTAATGAGTTCTTTGCAGATCCTGTGGAACATCAAGGCGTAAAAGAGTTCCCCGATGAAACCCAGGACCTGCTGGCCCGTATTCATGGATATTATACCACAACAGAGATGACAAAAGCGCAGATCCGGGTGAAATTGGGGGGGGAAGAATCTTCAGCGCTGGAAGATCTGCCTGTCCAGGTGGCGGGGGCTGCCGCTCCTATGGATAGCGAACAATTCCGGATACTGGGTGAAAAACTTGACAGGCTCACGGATGTCGTCGAAGCACTTACCCTGGCCCTGGTGAATGCCGGTGAATTGGGATTCTCCAATGTTCGGAAAGCCTATGCAGGAGACCAAAAGCTCAATCAGATAACAGACCAGATAACCGATATAATTGATTTAGGTAAGGAAACCGATGCCTCGGATCTGGAGAAAAATGTATTGGATGCAGACGGGACAATCATCTTTTCATTCGGCAAACTCAGTACAAATGCCGTTGAAACCCTTCACCTTGCCAAGGCACACAACAAACCCTGGCTCCATATTGACCTGGAAACCGATAAAAATCCCGGCCCAAAGCTTCGCACATGGATAGATCAGTTTGATATCAAGGTCCTGAATGTGGCTGGCCGGAGAGCTGCCAAGGTTCCCGGACTAAAACGTTCTGTCAACGAAATTCTTGAGGTCTTGCTAAAGGAGTGATATGGGAATCGCCTACCTTACATTCAGTGTACTGCTCGGATTGGTGGTTCTTTTCATGTGTACTAAAAAAGGGTTGCCTAAATTGTGGGGAGCGGTTGTTTTTATCCTGCCTCCTGCCGCTCCAGTGATGATATTCAAATCAGAGGGGGCCGGAAAAGCCCTGGTCGCTGCTTTGGTTTTGGCAGGCTTTACCGCTTCAGGCAGCCTGGAATTTTATTTGTATAGCCAGAACAAGGAAAAAAATAAATACAGTCACCTCCCCCCCATCGTGCGTGAAATGATTAGCCGCAACGAATTTGTGGTCAGGTCAACCATTGAAATATATGAAGCTTCAAGAAAACTCGATAGTATGGGAATGGTGCAGTCCAGAATGTCTGATATCAAAAATACCCTGGCTTTAATAAGGACAATGCGTGGAATGCTGGCAGCAAACAAGGATCATATCGAGAACCTTACTTCGTACATAGACAGGCACAATGATTTTATCAAAAGAAGCAATTTATCATGGGCTTTCTGGATTTCAAAATTTTACAATGATCCCTGTATTTCCCTGCACTCATCTTCCCAGAAAATGTATTTCAAGGCATTTGAAGACCTGCTTCAGTATACCGAAAAAGAATTTAATAAAATTATGAACCTTAAGAGTCGTCAGCACTTGGGCAATTATGATGCTTACTACCTGAGATATCGTGGGGTTGCAGACCGGTATAATCGCATAAGCAAAAAACGTGCTGAATTTCAGGAAACTTTTATTGAAGCGCATCCTGAAGTCAAACCTTTTTTACCGGGCAGCCACCATATGCGGCCATTTAAATTTTGGGATAGATTCTCATTTTAATATAATCTTGGATCACCTTGGTTATTGTCAAAGAACAACTAGGAGGGAAAAATGACACTTGGATCACAGTATACCACTGGCGTCATATGGCAGGATTTTCAGCACAGACAATTGATGGATCTGTTCTTCAAAGTTAAAGAAGCCAAAGCAAAAAAACAAGGAGATGATGTCTTCAAATATTCCCTGGCGTTTCTTGCAATGTATGTCAACCATCATTTTAAACTGGAAGAAGAATACATGGACATTTATTATTACCCGGCTACCGATGCCCATAAAAAAGAACACCGGGATCTTATAAAAAAAATAAAACGGTTAAGAAATTCATATAAAGAATATGATGATAAAGCCATTGATACGCTTTTGATTACACTCAACAATTGGATTCGGGAACACATCCTTGTTGATGATAAAAAGCTTGGAGATCATATCATTTACAGTGAGCAGAAAAATGGAGGCATAAAAGCTCCTTCTGGGTCGGAAGGGTGACCTGACGATTCTATCTATCCTTTTTAGAGTCGGTTACGGCAAAAATCAGAATTAGCTGGCGGAACAGAGCGACATCAACGGATTTACCATGAGCCTGTCTCAGGATCAGCATGATGTGGGCCGGATTCCGGTCATGGAAGAGGGCAAGATCATCGGGATTATCACCCGGTCCGATGCCATGCTTGATTTTTATGATCTGCTGCCGGATTAAGACCGGCCCAAGCTTCAAGGGCTGGAACCGGTCTTGTTGCTTTTATTTGTATGCTTCAACCACCTCTTTTAGGCTTTTATTTTCGCCCACCATGAAAAAGGGATTGACCGCCAGGAGGCCCTCCCAGGCGGCAACAGCGCCTTTGGTGTCCTCCAGGTCATTGAGCAGGACAACCCCTTTGTTCAGCCGGGCGGTTTCATGGGCCGGATCGGCAGCAATGGCACGGTCAAAGGCGGCCACGGCTTTTTGAGGCTGGCCGCTGCGCCGGTACATTACACCCATGTCTGTGATGACGTTGGCGTTGGAGGGGTCAATTTCCAGGGCCTTTGAATAGGCGTCAATGGATTCAAGATACCGGGCCGAATCAAAATAGGCATTGCCCAGCTGGATCCATGCCTTTCCGTTTCCAGGGTTTCGCATCACTTCGGTTTTCAGTGCATCCACAGGGGTCTCTTTTTGGGACGGCATTGCCGGGTCGGCTGATGACGATTCTTTCCCAAGTTTAAATGAACTGAATCCCGCGCCGCCGATAAATCCTGCCAGAATACAGAAGATGGCAACCAATATCACCGGCTTTTTATTATTCTCATTATTTTTATGCATCTTTGGTACTCCATTGGTGTCAGTGTTGTTTTGAAATCAATAAACAGGGCGCGGGTTCCCTGCGCCCGGTTCTCCTGTGCCGTAAAGGCAGCCAGGATGTTTAAAATGGAGCGGAAGTTAACACAAAAAGGTCTGGTTCAAGACAAAGATGGGAATTGAGGGTGAAAGATCGGTATGCAGGGGGCCAGTACCAGCTTGCCTGAAGAAATCCGGCAGCCGGAAGGCGTGGGCGGCAGAAAACTTGACGGCATTCATCCAGCCCTGGTAAGTGAGGAACTGAGCGGTCCCGCCCTTGCAGCCATCATTCGAACAGCAATGATGTTCCGGTGTTCCGGCGGGATGGATCAAAATTAAGGGCAAATGATACGGGCGCCCAGACGATGTATCACAATCTGTTCCCAGGCAGACCGTGCTACAGAGGCTTACCCAGTATATCAGCAGCACTAAAGTCAATGGGCTTACCGCCCGGAATGTTTTTATGTATCGTTTATTTTTCAAACAGGTTGTTGCGCTATGCGCTATAACTTAAGCAGAGATTTGGCCTTGATCGCAAGTTTTTCCCTGAAAATTTTTGAATTGTGCCGGATGTCCACTGGAAATGCGGGGTCAATGAAAATATGCTTGATCCCTGAGGTAAGCGGGTTGGATCCGGCCAGCTCCTTCAACTCCCGGAGAAAGGCTTTTTTGTCATGGATTTTTCCAACAGGTTCGATAAAAACCACCGGAATCTGGCTGGCTTTTGGACCCACCCCGGCCAGGGCGCTTCTGAACACTTTTTTATGGTTATTGAAAATGGCTTCCACCGGAATGGTGTACAACGGCTCTTTTCCTGTTTCAACCCTGTGGGCTTTTCTGCCGCAGAACCATATCCTGCCCTTGGAATCCTTCCATCCCAGGTCGCCCATCCTGTGCCACATCCTCCCGTCGGGATCCGGTATTTTGGCCAGAAGATCTGCTTCCCGGTTGTTGAAATACTGTTCCGTGACCAGATCGGCCTTGACTGTTATTTCGCCCACCTGGTTTTCCGGGACCTCCAGGGAGTCCCGGATCTGGGTGATGGGGCCGTCACTGATCTTGATCAGCCTTACCTGGGTGTTGCAGATGGGGAGGCCGATGCACATGCCGAATCCCTGCTCCGAGAGTTTTTTTGTTTCCGACAGGATTTCATGGGAGCCGATGGAGATGATGGGGACGGCTTCTGTTGCCCCATAGGGGGTGTGGATCTGGGTCTCCCCGGAGAGCATGGTTGAAAATTGTTCAATATTTGCGGGGCTCACCGGAGCGCCCGCAGAGACCACCCGTCGAAGAGAGGGCAGTTTTACCCCGTTTTCCTTGCCGTATTTTCCCACCCGGTTGAGCAGGGCAGGGGAGGCAAACATATTGGTGACCCCGTGGTTTTCTATGGCTTCAATTATTTTAGTGGGATCCACCAGGGCCGGTTTGGTGGGATCCATGTCCGGGATCACAGCTGTCATGCCCAGAGCCGGATCAAAGAGGGCAAACAAAGGAAAGGTGGGCAGATCCACTTCATCGGGGGCGATCTGGAAATGGGTCTGGATCTGACGGATCTGGGCCTCAAAATTGCCGTGGGTGTATACCACGCCCTTGGCCGGGCCCGTGGACCCGGTGGTAAATACAATGGCTGCGGTTTCATCCCATGTGGTCTGGGCCTTTGGGAAGGGTTCGTCACGGCCTGATGCCAGGAGTTGATCCAGGGTATACCCGCCCCAGAACCAGCGTTTTCCTACCGTGACCCAATGTTTTACCGATTTAAAGTGCCCCGGTTTCAGGGTTCTGAGCACATGGGCTTTTTCAATTCCGATAAACGCCTTGGGGCGGCTCTGCTCCAGGCATTGGAGCATTCTGTCAATGCCCATGCCCGGGTCCACCACCACAGGGACGGCCCCCACCTTGAACATGGCGAAAACGGTGAGAAAGAAATCCATCCCAGGGGTGACCATTAAAATGGTTCGCATGCCCCGGGAGATGCCCATGCTTTCAAGACCATATGCAAGGGCATCGGACTGTTGGTCCAGCTGGGCAAAGGTGAGCTGGCTGTACATGACCCTGCCGGATTTATCCCGGCCGGCCGGATAGACCACGGCCCGTTTAAAGGGATATTTTTCTGCGGATTGTCTAAGACTCAGTGATATATTGGTATAGCGTGTCATTGAAAAATCTTTTTTATTTTATAAAGGGTGCCATGGACCATGCCTTCCGGGGGGCCTGACATCCTTTCTTTGAGTTCTGCGGTCTGTTCCCGCGCGGCTTTCAGGGCTTGCTGTGCCGTTGTTGTCAGATCACTGGTTCTGGCCTGGATCTGTTCTTGGCCCCGGGTTTTGTTCACCTGGTAAAGAACAAAGGTCTCTTTTATGGGCTTCTCAAGCTTTGTAAATATTTTTAATAACGTATTTTTTCCTTTTACCCAAACCTTTTTTTGGCTCTCTGCTATTTTCTTCTGTTCGGGATATTGGGTGCCCACGGCCTCAATCCGGCTGATTTCATCTTCAAAAAGAGTGACCTCACCGTTAAATGCCACCAGGGCATCATAGAGGTCCGGGAAATGCTCAAAGGAGAATGCCAGTATCTCCGGGGGCAGCTTCACATGGGCCAGGGGAACAGGGGTATAGATCCGGGTTCCCGGCTCTGGTGCCGCAAAATACCTGGAATAGACAAAATATCCTGATCCGCCCACAGCCCCCAGAATCATGAGGATAAAAATAAGTTTTTTTATGGAAACCCCTTTTTTTTTCTTTGGCGGGGCCTCGGGGGCCGGAGGCTCAGAATCAGCACCTTGGGCTGTTTTATCCTGGGTCTCTGCCGTGGCATCCGGCGCTTTGGGGTCGTCCTTTTTTTTCTTTTTCAGGAATCCAAGCATAGGCAGATATTTACCTGTTTTTTAAATTTTAAATCAGACGGCCCCAAAAAATGATTTAATAAGCGCCAGGGTCTCATTGGGTTTGTCTTCAAAGAGATAATGGCCGGCATCTTTAAATACATGGGCCTGTGCACCAGGGAAGCGGCGTCTGAACTCATTGAAAAAATGGATATCAAATACAAAATCCCGGGTGCCCCAGAGGAACATGAGCTTGTCTTCGTCCAGGCGGTTCAGGGTCTTGTCCACCCGGTCCACAATGGCATAGCTTTGGTCTATATTGGTTATCGGTATGTCCTGGACAAATTTTAAGGTGGCAATCCGGTTCTTCCATGAATTGTAGGGGGCAACCAGCCCTTTTTTGACTTCCGGCGCCAGCCGGGTTTCCGATCCCAGAAAGAGCGCACCCCGTGCAAAGGCATTGGCCCCTAGCACCGCAGGTACGCCGAAAAATTTCAGATACTTGATCAGCCACAGGGCCGTAGGAAATCTTTTTTTTGCTGGAAGCAAAAACCCCGATGTATTGGTGATGACAATTTTATCGATGCGGTCCAGGTTGTCCAGGGCCCAGGCCAGGCCGATCATTCCGCCCCAGTCGTGGACAATCAGGGAAATTTTTTCCGGAAGATCCAGCCGGTTGACCAGACGGTCCAGGTCGGACACCCGGCTTTCCAGGGTGTAGTCATAGGCCTTGGTGCCGGGTTTGTCTGAAAAGCCGCACCCGATATGGTCGGGCACAATGGTCCGATGGGTTCGGGACAGATGGGTAACCAGGTTCCGGTAGTAAAAGGACCAGGTGGGATTTCCGTGAACCATGAGTACGGGGGCCCCGCTTCCCTGGTCCAGGTAATGGAGCCGGTGGCCCCCCATGTCTGTGAACTTGGATTCAAAGGGGTACAGGTTTTCAAATCCCTTGGTGGAGGTCTCTTTATCGTTTATGCGAAGGTTTACCATTCCACACCCATGAAATAACAGTTCAGTCCAGATCCCACCCCTAGAAAAGCCACAAAATCCCCGGGTTCCAGAAAGCCGCGTTCATCGGCAATGGCAGCCGTTATGGGCAGGGATACAGAGCCCACATTGCCCAGAAATGGGAAGGTGATAAAGTCTTTTTTACGGTCAAAATTCATGGTGGAGTAAAATCTTTGGTGGTGGCCTTCACCCACCTGGTGGGAGATAAATTTATCGGGTTTGTCCGGGGAGAGGTCAAATTCTTTTTTAAACAGCTCATAGGTGGCCACGGCCAGGTCTGTTCCGTTGTCCAGGACATCCTGGGCCTGGGTCCGCATCACCACCTTGGAGGTTGTGGGCATGCCTTTTTGTTCAAATCCCCAGTGGCAGAGGCCGAAGTGGCGTATAGAGTTACGCAGTACCCCGCCTTTTACCCTGTGCCTCTGGGTATCGGCCTGGCCCAGGGTCCCGTTGGTGAGGAGGATGGCTGCCGCACCTGATCCGCCGGTCATGGTGGCAATGGTCTCTTTATAAAAATCCACACTTTTTTGGGTGTTGATTTCATCAATGGTGGAATCAACGATCTGCCGGGCTGTTTCGCAGGAGACCACGAGGCCTGCTTTTATATTTCCCAGTTCAATTTCGTTGGCCACCTGGACCATGCCTGTGACCATGCCCAGGCAGGCGGCTTTTACATCATAGACCATGGCATGGGGACCGATGCCAAGTTCATGGGCTACGGCACAGGCTGTGGCCGGTTCAAATCCGTCCTGGCCCACCCCGCAGAAGACCACGGCGCCCACATCTTCAGGAGCAATGCCTGCTTCGTTCAGGGCCCGTCGTCCCGCAACAGCCGCGTGTTCGGCCAGGGTATGGTCTTCGTCCCAGTACCGCCGTTCCTTGATGCCGGTGAGCACCTCCAACTGGCCCGGACCAAATCCCACGGATTCGTAGAACGGGGCCAGTTTGTCTTCAATATCCCGGCTGGTCACGACGTGGGGTGCCAGCTCGTATCCGAATGATTCAATAAACACATTGGTGTACTTCATTTTTTTCTCCAAAATGCCGCAAGATCTTCAAAACTCACTCCGGCCAGCTTCATTCCCATATCTTTGTAAAATACGATTTCCAGGTCATCGGAAAACATGTGGGCATCGGCTATCACATAGGGCTCAGGGCCGTATCCCATTTCCTTTATCTCAATATCATACCGGGCTTTTTTTGTTTCCCGGGTCACCGGCCCCCGGCATTTTAAATCACTTTCGTTGTCCGGCAGGACATCATAGTGTACCGTCTCATCCGGAGAAATCCATCCCATGCGCTGGATGAAAATTCTCAGAGCATGGGCACAGCACTCATACATGAGGGTTCCGGGCATGACCATGTCATCCACAAAATGGCAGGTTAAAAACCAGTCGTCCGGGTGGATGTCCGCCTCAGCAATGATCCGGCCCAGGCCAAAACGGCCCCCTGTGGGGGCAAGGTCCAGGACCCGGTGGATCAGGGTCATTCTTCCGCTGGGCAGCCATTGGTGCTCCCCGGGAACCCTGCCAGCAAAGGCCGGGCCGAATGCGGTTTCAAGGTCGCCCCGGCGCAGGGCCTCAACCTGGGAATCTGAATAGGATTCCCTGGCCATTTCCACCAGGAAAGAAACAGGCTTTGATACGGGCTGCCTATCCCGGTCTTCTTTCTTGAGTATGATTCCCCCTGAGTTTTCAACCTCCTGTTCCGTAAAAAACCCCGCACATCCGTCCCGCATGGATATGAAAGGCAACCTGTCAATATACCCTTTGTAATGAAAAAAGAAAAGATAGATATCCCCCTGCTTGAGAAACCGGTCGATTTCTATGTGGTACTCAATGGTTTCTCCGGGGGCCGGGAGGCTGCGGTGAAAGGTGACTTTTGCATCCAGGAGCCGGTATTTCCGGCGCCCTTTTACCACGTGGTCAATGCCCATCCAGGCACAGAGAAAAAGATCTGCCTGGCCCGCTTCAATGGATATGGACACAGGTGCCCTGTTTCCGTCCAGGTACCAGGCTCCCTCATGGACATCGTGCTGGGTCACGATTTTACCCGAAGTCAGGGAGAGCATCTCTCCCTGGATTTCCATGATCCGGTCCACCAGCATCAGGGGTTCGGCCGGAAGGCGGACCCTCACAGGATAGGTGTCGATGATGTCAAATTCAGGCCCCAGTACGTTCCCGGCTTTGCCCACTGCATATTCCAGGCATTGGTCCCTATCCAGGAAGGGGCGGGGCGCTGGCTGCGGGTCCTGGGTTTCTTTAGCCGTATATTCAGTTTGGGCAATGGCCGTGAGCTGTCTGGCCATCTCATCCATGTTGCGGCTGGAAAATTCCAGGAACCGTTCATGGGCCCTGGCCGTAATCCCATGGGTCCGGGCCAGAAGGTCCGGAATTGCAGCTATTGACTCCTGGCTGCCCAAGGCCATGGGTATATCATGATCCTGTATTTCCGGAGGCAGGGGGGGGCGGACAACAGGCACACTTATTTTGGGTCTGGTGTCTTGTTTGACCGGTTTGTCTGCCGGACTCTGGGCTGCCGGCGGGTGTGCCAGAATCAGGTGGGCACAGGCGCCGTCCGGGGTGATAGCACCCACGGCTGCATATCTCAGATCTGACTTGGCCTCGGGCAGCCGGTTGTGGAAGAGACAGAGGCCTGCGGCAATGGTTGAAAATATGCCGGAAGCCGCACCTGTACCGCCCAGTGATTCTGCCGGACAGAGTCGTGATGTGTCATTGTGGGCTAAGCCCCGGGATTCAGCTTTGCCATCGGGGTGTTCTTCTGTGTGAAGGGTTGTGGCCAGGGAAAGGGCCCCCTTGGCTTTCCCGGCATGCTTTAGGGCGCGGTTCAGGGACTGGGCATATTGCTCTGATTTTTGTTCATGAGTACCGGCTCCCGATGCACTGCCCGTGCCCGTTACCACTGAGTAAATCCGGTCACGGTCTTCCAGGGCCTGGTCCAGACGCTTGAGCACAACAGCACCGGCCCCTTCCGAGGGGATTACCTTGGGGTCCAGCCCGGACAGCGCAAGATCCCGGGTGAAACTGCGGATATCTCCGGCCATGTCCACGGCGCCGCAAATGAAAATATCGGTTTCGCCACGGGACAGGGACCGGCATCCGATTTCAACGGCTTTTAACCCTGAAGCAGCACCGGCGGATAGGGTGAAACAGGGGCCTCCGAGCTTAAATGCCCGGGCTATTCTCGATGCCACGATTCCGCCCAGAGCCCCCAAGGTTCTGTCGAAGTTCAGGCCGGAGGTGATTTGGTCTAAAATATGGCCAGGCTGGTCATGGTGGTGCCAGCGCAGGAAAAAGTCGGTGGCGCCGAAGTCGAATTCAATACCCACGGCACAGCCCATCCTGTGTCTGGGGGACTCGGAAACTCCGGGCCTGGGGGGGATTCCAGCGTCTTCCAGGGCGCCTTTGGCTGCTTTTAGCATGACCAGGTGCTGGGGCAGGACATCTCCCAATTGGTTGGGGGGGATCTGGAACTCCCCGACCTCCAGGGTGAGTTGGTTCAAAAACAGGGTCGGCATCTGCCTGATCTCTTCGGGGAGGTGGGCATCCTTCCGCCACCGGTGTCCGGCCGGGCCGGGTGTGGGGTGCTGCCTTTGGAATAGGAGGTCTTCAAGCGCTGTTAAATTATCAGCACTGCCTGTGAGGGCACCAATGCCCACGATGGCACAGGGAACGTCTTTTGCGGGCTCAGGCCATGCCGGTACGGGGTGGACCTTGTGGTCGGGTTGATATTCCTCCACCAGAAGGTGGGCGTTGATGCCGCCGAATCCGAATGCGGAAACTCCTGCCCGTCTGGGTACGGATGGAACAGGCCTTTCCCAGGGCTGTGCTTCGGACTGGACCTGGATACCTGCCCCCTGGATGGGGCTGTTGTCCGGCAGTCCTGTGAAATTCAAGGAGGGCGGCAGGATATGGCGGTTCATGGCCATGAGGGTTTTAATAAATCCGGCAGCCCCTGCTGCTGTGAGCAAATGGCCGATCATGGATTTGACCGAACCTATGGCCAGGGGGGATGTTGTACACTGAAATTGGTCGGCAAGGGCTTTTATGCTGGAAAGTTCCACCTGGTCCCCTTTGCGGGTTCCGGAACCATGGCATTCCATATACTGGATATCAGCCAAAGACCAGCCGGCCATTTCATAGGCAGCTGCCATGGCCCTGACCTGTCCGTCCGAGGCCGGGGCCACCAGGTTGCCCTCAATATCGTTGGACACTCCCCACCCTTTGATGACGCCGTGGATGGGGTCTCCGGCGGCCAGGGCATCTTCCAGCCGTTTAAGAACCACCATCCCCGTGCCTTCTCCCACCACCAGGCCGTCGGCAGCTTTGTCAAAGGGGGCGCACCTGCCCGTTGGGGACAGGGCCTGGAGCTGGGTAAATCCCACCTGGGTATAGAGGGAATCAGGCCGGGAGACCCCGCCGGCGATCATGGCATCTGCTTTTCCGGAAACGAGCTGTTCACAGGCCAGTTTAATGGCGAAAAGAGACGAGGCACAGGCGGCATCCAGAGTGAAGGTTCCACCTCCAAGGCCCAGGGCCTGTGCCAGGATATTGGCCGGTGTTGAAACCATGGAGGCGCCCAGGGCCTGTGCCATGGACAAATTTTGGGGCCGGGAGGCGCAAAAAAGATTCCGGGTGATTTCATTGGCCCCGGGTGTGGGCAGGGCAATGGCGGCCAGAATTACCCCGGTTTTTTTTTTTATCTCAGGGGTGATCAGGCAGTTGTCCAGGGCGTCCCGTCCGGCGGACAATACCAGGTGGTGGACCGGGTCCAGCCGGGCCAGGATTTCTTCCGGGGTCTGGAATCCATGTGGATCAAACCTGAAGTCCTGAATCAGGCCGGCCCTGTCTGATCCCGCCCGGTCAGGCAGAGGATTTTCCGGGGATAGGGCTGTCATGGTGTGAACTGGAGCTGTCCACCTGTGGTCCGGAACCCGGATAATGGCCTCTTTTTTGTCCAGTATATTGGCAATGAACCGCTCAGCCGTGGGCGCACCTGGAAAAATGCCGGATAAAGAGACCACGGCGATGTCGGTATTTGTAAAATCGGAATGCGTAAAATTCATGGGGTTCATATAATGGAGACAGGGCCGGATTTCAAGGCAGGAGTGTAAAAAATCTGTAAAATCCTTGGGCGTTGGGGCGTCGGGCCCAGATCAGAACAGAATCAGAAGGATTCCCTGGCCCACGGCCCGGATGAGGAAAAAGAGAGTGACGATTCCTAAGCCCACAGCCAGAATCCGGTCTACCAGGTTTTCACAGCGCCTGTCATTGTATCCCAGGGCCATGGCCAGGACGATGCCGGCGGCCAGTCCACCGCCATGCCCCCAATTATTAATGTTGGGAACAATGAATCCGATGAGTGCCAGGCTGAATATCCAGGCTTTTGTCTGTTGAAATATCCTCTGCCCCCACTCGCCTCCCCGGGATTTTCCAAAAAAGAGCAGGGCGCCGATGAGGCCGCAAAGCCCTGCAGAAGCGCCTATGGTCAGGGGCACCCGGCCCAGATAGGAAAGATAGAATCCAGCCACCCCGGTGAGGATGTATATGGAAAACATCCTGGACATGCCGAATTCATTGATGACCAAAGGACCCACGGTGCGCAGGGCCATCATATTAAAGATGATGTGCAGCAGGCTGCCGTGGAGCCAGTTGGCTGTGAGCAGGCTCCACCATTCCTGGTATTGGTTGATGGGGATAGTGCCCGAGGCGCCCATAAAGGTCAGGGCGTCCATGGACGGGGCCAGGGCATGGAGGGGATTGATGGTCAGACCCAGGCCTGAACCGGAAAACAAAAGAGAGATCACATATAGGACGACATTTGTCCAGATAATGGTCGCGATCAGTGTTCGGGGGGAGAGGGATGGCATTAAAACTATACCTTAGTTAAGGTCAGGGCTTTGGCCAATGCCTCTGCCAGTGTCTCGTTGAAAAATGTTTCAAGCTTGGCCCGGGTGAAATTGATATCCGTCCGGGTCAGAGTGAGGTTGACCGGAATGGTGGTCAGGGATTGCTCCGGGGGGCTGGCCATGAAAAAGCGGATATCTATTTCAAGGTGCATTTCTGTGACCGCCCCTTTTTTTATGGCCTTGCATTCAAATGTATTGATTTGGGCGGTAAGCAGGTAATCGGTTTTGGCGCCGGACTGGGCAAGTCCTTTCAGGGTCGGGGTCCAGGCCTTGGCCTGTTTAACCTTCAGCCCTTTTTGTTCCAGAAAAGACTGGGTGACATCCGTAAGGGTGGAAGCCAGGTCCAGCCCCCGGACCAGATAGATTTCTTTGGACTTGTCGTTCAATAATCTGTGGCCAAGCCCCCCTTTTGCCTGCTCTGTTCTGGCATCGGTGAATCTGGCGATGCCCAGGGTGGCCCGGGATACTGTCACAGGATTGCCTGTATAAGCGATGTCGATGTACTTGGGTCCGGGTACGGCGCAACTGCTGAAGACTGCTGAAAAAAGAATGGTGGCCGTCAGGATCAGGGCTGAAGTGTTATAATTTTTCATATGACCTTTTAATATTGAGGATTAAATACGGGTTAGGAATCGTTAGAAAATAACTTGATCTAAATTGTTATCCCAACCCCTTAAAAAACAGGGTGGTTTGAAAACAAAAAATCAAGTAATTTCGGCACCGATTCTCAGTGAATGGTCACATCGTCAATATGAACGGCTGTCAGGTATTCCTTGACCGCACCCAGGGTCAGGGTGAACATTTTGGTGCCCGTTAGAATAGCCATGGGATCATCCGGGCAGCTGCAGGCTTGTGCAAATGCCGGGCCCATGACAGCCGTGGGCTCTGAAGCCCCGGAGGGATTATTCTGCATCTGTCCCACAAAGGTGTTGAGCCTCTCTTTGAGGATGTTGAAATAATCGATTTGGGTGCCGGTGGTGGTTTCGGTAAGGGTGGAAATATTCTGGGAAATTTCCCGGATCATTTCCCAGTAGGTTTCGGTGAGAGGGGCTTTGTTTTTATCCGAGGCTGCCATGTAAAAGGCAATACCCCATCCCACGCTGAGGATTTTCAAAATGCCCAGTTCATATTCAAGGGTGGTCATATTGAGATTGTTTTCCCGGGGCAGGGCTGCCATCAATTCCTTAATATCCGTCCGGTCTATGGCAAAGCCAGCAAGATTCTGGGCCAGTTTTTCAATGGTGAATTTATCCGGTCCAACCGTAGGCTTCGGGGTTTCTCTTTTAGATGCGTTCATGGATAATGTTTTGCCTTTAACTCATATACAAATTGCGGTATTCTAATCTGAATACCTAACAGGATACCTAAAATGTTGACTGAACTCATAAATAACAGCCCAAGGGAAAAGTGTAAACCCAATAATGATTCGTATTGATTTAAAGCTTTTTGTCACCCTGTCCCAATACCATCCCGGGGACGGCGGGTTCCATGAGGTTGAGGAAGGGACCACTGTGGCCGGGATGATCCGTGATCTTGGCATTCCCAAGGATACCGTGAAACTGATTTTTATCAATGGAAAGAAAGCCGAACCGGACCGTGAAATTTGCCATGGAGACCGGGTGGGGCTTTTTCCGCCTGTGGGAGGGGGGTAGTCTATGAAGATAGGCCCGGAAATGAGGTATTCCCGGAATTTTAATACCCTGGATCCGGAAGAGCAGGCGCTCCTTGGAAAATCCCGGGTGGCGGTGGTGGGCCTGGGAGGACTGGGGGGCGGGGTGTGTGAACTTCTGGCCAGGATCGGGGTGGGGAGGCTTACCCTGATTGACGGGGACCGGTTTGACATCAGCAACCTGAACCGGCAGTTGCTCAGCCAGGAGGACAACCTGGGGCGCAGCAAGGCCAAAGAGGCCAAAAAACGGGTGAACCAGATTAATTCATCGGTGAAGGCCTTTGCCTGTCCTGTATTTGCAACCCAGGATAATATCCGGGATCTGATCCAAGGGGCCGGCCTGGTGGTGGACTGCCTGGATACCATTCCGGCCCGGTTTGATCTCCAGGATGCGTCCCGGGATCTTAATATTCCCCTGGTGTCCGGGGCAATTGCCGGGGTGAGCGGACAGGTGACCGTAATATTTCCAGATGATCCCGGGTTTGAACTGATTTACGGATCCAGGTCCCGGTCTTTGGATGGGGATCGAGGAATTGAAACCCGGACAGGCAACCTGGCCCATTGTGCGATGTTTATTGCCGCTCTCCAGGTTTCGGAAACGGTAAAAGTGTTGTTGGGCAGGGGGGATGCCCTTAGGAAGAAATTGCTTATTGCAGATTTGTGGACCAATTCCATTGAGGTGATGGAGCTGATATGAAACCTGATATTAATGATTACCAAAAAGCCGCTCAAATTTTGGTCAATGCACGGCATTGCACCGCCTTTACAGGGGCTGGGATTTCCGTTGAAAGCGGGGTCCCTCCGTTCAGGGGCGAAAACGGGCTCTGGAATAAACATGATCCCATGACTTTTGATATCCGGTATTTCAACGAGAATACCGGGGAGTCCTGGGCAGCTGTCCGGGATATCTTTTATGATCTTTTCGGCCAGGTCCAGCCCAATGCGGCCCACTATGCCCTGGCTGAACTGGAGGCCCGGGGCCTTGTCAAGGCTGTGATTACCCAGAATGTGGACAATCTCCACCGAGATGCGGGCAGCCGAACCGTGTATGAATTTCATGGATCGTTAAAGCAGATTCTCTGCCTGGATTGCCGAAAACGGGTGCCTGTGGCCGAGGTGGATATGGACTGCCTGCCCCCGGCCTGTGCAGTCTGCGGCGGGACCCTGAAGCCGGATGTGATTTTTTTCGGGGAGTCCATTCCCGAACCTGCTGCCACCCGGTCCTTTGAAGAGGCCCAGAAGACAGACTGTATGGTCCTTATCGGCACAACCGGCACCGTGGCCCCGGCCAATATGATCCCCTCCCAGGCCAAATCCGCCAACGCTATAATTATTGAAATAAACCCAGTCCCCTCGGAATACACCCGTGGGGTGACAGATATTTTTCTTCAGGATAAGGCCACAACGGCCATGGAAAAACTTATGGATGAAATTGATGCCTTAACCAATTGATTGTGTGAAATTAGGAGAATTATATGCCTGATGATTGTCTGTTTTGCAAAATTGTAAACCGAAAAATTCCCAGTGAGTTTTTATATGAAGACGATGACTATCTGGTGTTTCGGGATATTAACCCCGCGGCCCCGGTCCATCTGCTCCTGGTTCCCAAACAACATATCCGGAGCATCAACGACCTTGAACCCGGCCATGAATCTCTGGTGGGCGGCCTGTTTACCCTGGCCGGTAAAATGGCGGTACAGGAAGGGGTAAATGAATCCGGATACAAGCTGCTCTTTAATGTTGAAAAGGGCGGGGGCCAGGAAATTTTTCATCTTCATCTTCATTTGATCGGCGGTTGGAAAAGAAAATAATACCCGGAGCCGGGGAGCGGAGGAATTATGTTTAAAGGATTCGGGCTTGCAAAAAAAATTGCAGGTGGATTTGTCGTTATTTTAATTTTACTGATCATGCTGGCCTTTGCAGGTCGAATGGGATTGATCCGTGTCGTGGACCGTGTAGCGGTTGCCGGTGGATTCCAGTCCCTGGTGAATCTGATTCTGGATGCCCGTCAGAGCGAAAAGCAGTTTATCTTGACCAATGATGCCGATGCCGTGGACAGGGTCAACAAAAATATTGCAAAACTGAAGGCTGAAATCCAGAAGATTTCAGAAAGCAATTCAGATGGGAATCTGGAAAAGGATATCCAGGGAATTGTAAAGGGGTTGGACGAATACGGCAGCGTATTTGGTGAGTATGCAGATCTGGCCCGGCAAAAAGATACGCTCATGGCAGACATGAACCAAAAAGCCGGTGACGCCTTTGAAATCAGCGCAAAAATCCGGGATGAGCAGAAAACCGCCTACGATGCCCTGATGGAAGAAAGTGAAACCCTGATATACCAGATGCGCTTACGGGTGGGCGTTGCCGGCCGGATCAATGAAAATTTTCTCCAGGCCAGGGGATACCGGATGGTCATCGGTGAAACATCCAATAACAGTATCTCAATGATTACCCAGTGGAAACGTTTCCATTCCAATATCAAAAAGGAACTGGAAGGCTCCCTTTCCCTCATGACTGAAGAGGCTGCCAAAACCTGGCACGGCAAAATTACAGATGCCCAGGGGGTACTTATTTCTGCGTCTGAGGCCTATTTTAAGGACAAGAACAGGGAGAATAATCAGGTTCTGATCAGAGCGGCCAAAGAGATGGAACAGGCCGTTGCCAGGTTTCACCAGGAAGTTCAGGAATTGTTGGAGTTCTATCTTGAGGATATCCGGATTTTTTCCGGGCAGATGATGGAATTGTCATCCACCGCAGACCAGGTGGCCAATATTCTGCTCAGTACCCGGATTCTGGAAAAGGATTTTATCCGGAGTGAAAATGAGGACATTTTTTACCGGATTACCCGGGATATCGGCGGTATCGGCACGGCAATCTCGACCGTCAAGGAGAGTATTGACGATGGTGATAAAACAAAACCACTGGACGGAATCCAGGATGCTGTAGATAAGTATGTAGCTTCGTTTAATGCATATGCCCGGTTGATGAAAAAACAGCAGGCAGCAAAGTCGTCTATGGAAAGTGCAGCCCAGGGTATTGAAGCCGCCTGCCTGAAAGCCAAGGATGAAATGATGACAGAGATGGAGGGGCAGATAGGATCTTCCACAGCCGTTATTACCGTGGTGAGCCTGGTTGCCCTGGTTCTCGGCCTTCTTATTGCCCTGTTTCTGACCCGGATTATTATCCACCCCATAAATCAGGTGGTTGAGGCGTTGAAGGATATTTCCCAGGGGGAAGGGGACCTGACCCGGCGTATTGATATTGATACCAAAGACGAAATCGGGGAGCTGGCCCACTGGTTCAACCGATTTATCTCCAGGCTGAACAATATTATCGTGGAGATCGGAGCCAACTCCGAAACCGTTACAGCCGCTTCCGGGGAATTGCTGGCCGTGTCCGAGGTCATGGCAGAAGACTCGGATAATCTGGCCCGGCGGTCCAATTCAGTTTCTTTAGCTGCCGGAGAGATGAGTACCGGCATGAATTCAGTGGCAGCGGCCAGTGAACAAGCCTCTACCAATCTGGTGACCGTAGCCGGGGCGGCCGGCCAGATGACGCTCACCCTCAATGAGGTGGCCCAAAATTGTGACAAGGCAAGGCTGGTATCGGAAAATGCCGCTGCCGGAGTGGAGCGGGCCTCCCGGCGGGTAGACCTTCTGGGTGCTTCTGCCACCGACATTTCCAAAGTAACACAAGTGATCACGGATATTGCAGGGCAAACCAACCTTTTGGCGCTGAACGCAACCATTGAGGCGGCCCGGGCAGGAGAGGCGGGCAAGGGATTTGCCGTTGTGGCCGACGAGATCAAGGGGCTGGCCGCCCAGACCGCAGCCGCTACCCATGATATTAAGGAAAAAATTCAGGGTATCCAGGCGTCAACCCATGACACGGTCCGGGATGTAGAGCAGATCAACCAGGTGATCTCCGAGGTTACCGATATCGTATCAACCATTGCCGCAGCCATTGAAGAACAGTCGGCCTCGGCAGCACAAGTATCTGAAAATATAGACCAGGCCTCCGGCGGTATCAGCGAAGTCAATGAAAATGTGGCCCAAAGTTCCCAGGTGTCTGTGGAAATAGCCGGTGAGATATCTAAGGTCAAGGATGTCTCCGTGGACATGACCGGCCGGAGCAGCAAGATGAAGCGGAATGCTGAAGAATTGTCAGCCCTTTCCGGCAGACTTCGGGATATGATCGGGGTGTTCAAGGTCTCTGTGGAAAATAGTGGAGCAGAGAAGGCAAGCGGAATAAAGGCCGAAGATATCCCTGATCTCATGCCTTGGGGGAAACGGTTGATGATTGGGCTCACCCGGGTGGATGACCAGCACAAAGAACTGGTTTCCATGGTCAATGAGTTACACCGGGCCATGAAAATGAAAATTGGTGCCCGGGAGGCAGGTAATATTCTCCAGCGCCTGGCCGATTATACCGTCTACCATTTCGGGTTTGAGGAGACCCTGTTTGACGAATACCGATACCCGGAAGTCGCTGCTCATAAAGAGATTCACAGTGATCTGGTGGCAAAGGTGATTCAGATTCAGGAGGACTTTAATGCCGGAAAAGCCGCCCTGTCCATGGAACTGATGGATTTTCTCACCCATTGGCTCAAAGAGCATATCATGAAAACCGATAAAGCTTATGTGCCTTTTTTAAAAGAAAAAGGGGTGGACTGAATATTAAAAAATCTCAGGTCATTGCCAATCTGGGCGAAAATTCTGCCAAAACAGCGGCTGCCATGGGTGAACGCGAGGCGTATAGCCATAAGGCAGCCCTCTCCTATTTGATGATCTGACTTGCATACCCATGAAAAGCTTAAGGAACATCTTCAATGCCGTCCAGCAAGGGGATGTTGAGTACGGGGCGGCGCCAGCCCATGCCCTGTTTGCCGTTATGGAGATTTTTTTCCAGTATCAAATCAACCTGATCAAGCTGGAACTCAGACCGGTTCCGGCTAAGCCCTGGGAGTATATGTTCTATGCCAACCTTGAGGCAGATATCAGACACGGGTGTTTCGGCTTAAAAGGCCTGCAGCAATGGTGGCACCGATGATGATCCCTCCCCCGGCCAGGGTCCTCAGATCCGGGATCTCATTGAGAAGGATGAACGCAAAGACAATGCCGTATACGGGCTCAAGACCTGCTATGACGCTGGCAGTCTGAACCCGGATCACGGCCAGGGACCGGATAAAACAGGTATGGGCCAGGGCCGTGAATACCACCCCCAGAGCAATGAGCTTGGGAAGGGCTGCCACGCCGGGCAGATCCGGTGCCAGCATCAGGATGGGTATCCCTAAGAACAGGGCTGCGAAGGAATTTTGATAAAATGCCACGGCAACAGCATCGGCGCCTTTAACATTCCGCCGGTTTACCAGGGCCAGTATCGCAAATGTCAGGCCGGACAATATTCCATAAATTGCCCCCAGTGTCGTATGATTGGCCAGGTCAATATCGGGCACCACGAGTATAATCCCGGCAAAGACAACAAGGGCCGTGGTCACATCTGCCGGGTGTAGCTTTTCTTTAAAGAAAAGAGGTTCCATGAATGTGACAAACAGCGGAAAACTAGAAAAGGTCACCAGGCCTAGGGCCACGGAAGATACCTGGATCGAGAGAAAAAAAAGCACCCAATGGGATCCCAGAAGAGCGCCCTGGCAGATGAAAAAGATCATATCTGTCTTCCCGAAGCCCCATAGCCGGGTGCCGGATACCAGTCTGGCATAGGCAAGCAGGGCCAGTGCCCCGAAAAACGTTCGCCCGAAAACAATATAAAAGGGGCTGCAATTCAGGAATTTGCCGAACAGTCCTGCAAATCCGAAGAGAAAAACAGCCCCGTGAATCTGGATGAGTCCCAGGGTGTGGCTTGCCGTGGATGGGGATTGCGGTTTCATAGGTTCGGTCTTATCACCAATACCCAAGAAATCAAATCGCTTTTTCTTCAAAAATTTCTATTGGGTTTTCAGCTTTTCCCAGTATTTTTCAAAGACTAGAAGGGCTTCACCCACATCTGTCTGGAACTCGCCTTTTTCAACATCCGCTTTTGACGGATAGATGGTGGGGTTGTTTCTTATCTCGGGGGACAACAGGGAAACAGCTGTTTTATTGGGGCTGGAATACCCAATCTCTTCACAGATCAGCTTGGCGATTTCAGGTTTCAGGATATAATCTATAAACGCGTGGGCATTTTTCTTGTTCCGGGCGTTTTTTGGGATGACCATGGAATCCACCCAGAAGATCGCCCCTTCTTTGGGGTAAATATACCTGATTTCAGGCATTTCCTGGGCAGCCATATGGACCTCGCCGTTCCAGATCATGCCCAGGTAAACTTCATGGTTGAGAAACGGCTGTTTGGGGGAGTCCGAGGCAAAGAGCCGTATATTGGGCAAAAGGGTTGTAAGCAGTTCATAGGCCTCCTTAATATGCTCCGGAGCAGTATCGTTGACCGAATAGCCCTTCATCTTCAAGCCCAGTCCGAAAACTTCTCTGAGATCATTGGTGAGCAAAACCCGCTTTTTGAACCGGGGGTTCCACAGGTCCTGCCAGGAATTGATGCTCCCTTCCTTTACATAGGTGGTATTGATCCCGATGGCGGTGGATCCCCACACATAGGGTATGCTGTAAGTATTATCCGGGTCATAGGGTTTGTCCATGAGGGCAGGGTCCAGATGGGTGATATTGGTCAGTTTTGCTTTGTCAATGGGGCTGAGCAGCCCCTCGTTTCTCATTTTATGGACAAAGTAGGTGGAGGGGAAAACCACATCATACCCGGTGCCCTTGAGGAGCTTAACCTTTGCATACATGGATTCATTGCTCTCAAAGGTCGCGTATTTCACCTTGATGCCAGTCTCTTTTGTGAATTGGGACAAGACCTGGTCCGGCATATACTCGGTCCAGTTATAGATATAAACGGTTTCTCCACCGGCCAGTGCCAGAGCGGGAAAAATCAGCATCAAAAGCAGGACTATTTTTTTCATCTGTTTTTCTCCTTTACAAGGAAATGGGCTGTCATCACGGAGAGCAGCGTAAAAATAAACAAAAGGGTGCAAAGGGCGTTGACTTCAGGTTTTACACCCAGCCGTACCATGGAATAGATCTTTAATGGAAGAATCTCAAAATCCGGTCCGGTAACAAAAAAACTGACGATCACATCATCCAGGGATAGGGTAAAGCTCAACAGCCACCCTGCAGCCACAGCCGGTGCGGTCATGGGCAGGATGATATGACGAAATATTTTGAACTCCCCTGCACCCAGGTCCTTGGCAGCATCGATGATGGCCGGGTCAAACCCGCTGATCCTGGCATAAACCGTAACGATGACAAAGGGAAGGCAAAAGGTAATATGGGCCAGGGCCAGGGTCAGGAAACCTGTTTTTATCCCCAGCAGTATGAACATGGTGAGCAGTGATATACCCATGACGATATCCGGGCTCATCATGGTGGAATAGACCATTGTGTAAAGGATCTTTCTCCCGGCAAACCGGTAACGATAGAAGGCCAGGGCCCCAAGGGTGCCGATGGCCGTTGCTGCAACGCTGGAGGTCACTGCCACATAAACCGAGTTGAGCATGGCCTCCATGAGCACCTCATTGTCAAAGAGCTTGAGGTACCAGTTCAGGGTGGCCCCTTTCCAGGTACTGGCATACTTGGCCGAGTTAAATGAATACACGATGAGCGCCAGGATGGGCAGGTAAAGAAAAAGGTAGACCAGGGTGAGGTAACATTGCTTGAGCTTCTGGTTCATATGTCCTCCATCACGGATGTGTTGAACTGTTTCATGGTCCTGAAATATAAGAAAACCAGGGCCAGCATGAGTATGGTGAGGAAAATGCTGGCAGCCGATCCGAAAGGCCAGTTCCCGGCCACCAGAAACTGGTTCTTAATCAGATTGCCCAGAAGCATTGATTTGGCACCCCCCAGCAGATCCGGCACATAAAAAAGTCCCATGGCAGGGAGAAAAACCATGATGGAGCCGGCCATAACCCCGGGCAGTGACAGGGGCAGCACCACCCGGAAAAATACCTCAACAGGTTTGGCCCCAAGATCGAATGCCGCCTCAATCAGGCTATGGTCCAATTTACCCAGGGCTGAATACAGGGGTAAAATCATAAAAGGGAGCAGGGTGTACACCAGGCCCGTATAAACTGCCAGATCGGTATAGAGAAGTTCCAGGGGCCTGTCTATTAGCCCTGCAGCTTTGAGCAGGGTGTTGATGATTCCGTTGGCCTTGAGGATGATGATCAATGCATAGGTCCGGATAAGGGAGCTGGTCCAGAAGGGGATGATCACCAGAAGGAGCAATGGTTTTTGCAAGGATTCCCGGGTCCGGGTGAGGATAAAGGCAAAGGGAAATCCTAACGCGAGGGTAATCAGTGTGGTCACGGAAGAATACATGAAGGACTTTCCGAATATCTTGAGATAGACTGGATCAAACAGGGCCCTGTAGCTTTCCAGAGTAAAGACGGGCTTTACGATGTCCTGGGCATCCCGCTCCAAAAAACTTACGATCCCCACCAGAAGGTTGGGGACCATGATAAAAATAAGTGTCCAGGCTACGATCAGGGCAATGGCCCCATTCTTAAAAGAGAACCGCTCACCCATGGGGTAACACCACTTCCCACCCCTGGATCCAGGAGATACCCACGGCCTCGCCCTGGCCATAGAAAATTTCCTCTGCATCCTCATTAAAAAATTCGGAGACAAAAACCTTTTTGCCCGTATCAAGACGGATCACCAGATCCACGGTGGTGCCCTTGTAGATAAGTTCTTCCACCTTTCCCGGGAAACAGGGTTGATTGCACCTCTCACTCACCCGCTGGATAACCATGTCTTCGGGTCTGAGCAGGATCTGTATCTTCTCCCCCACGGCAAGGCCTCTCCGGTTGCGCACCCTCATGGTCACCCCCTGCACAAGGATTTCCATTTGATCTCCATGGGTATGGGTTACTTCACCGTTAAAAAGGTTGCTTTCCCCCACAAACTGGGCCACAAAAAGGTTTTCAGGCTCCTCGTAGATCTCTTTGGGTTTCCCGGTTTGCTCTATCTTACCGTGGTTCATGACCACGATCCGATCGGACAGAATAAGGGCCTCTTCCTGGTCATGGGTGACAAAGACAAAGGTGATGCCCAGCTTACGATGAAGCTGCCGCAGCTCCAGACGCATCTCCTTTCTCAGTTTATAGTCAAGTGCACTCAAAGGTTCGTCCAGAAGCAGGATCAAAGGCTCGTTCACGATGGCACGGGCGATTGCGACACGCTGCTGCTGTCCCCCTGACAGCTGCTGAATCCTTCGCTCCCCGTGTCCCGGAAGTTTGACCATGTCCAGGGCTTCTTCCACCCTGTCCCGGATTATTGACGTGTTCTTTTTTTTCAGTTTCAGCCCAAAGGCAATATTGTCGTAGACATTCATGTGGGGGAAAAGCGCGTAACTCTGGAAAACGGTATTGACATCCCGTTTTGAAGCCGGAATATCATTACTCAAAATACCGTTAATGACCACCTCCCCGCTGTCACATGTCTCAAGTCCTGAAATCATGCGCAAAATAGTGGTCTTTCCACACCCCGACGGCCCCAGGAAAGTAAGAAACTCTCCCTTGTGAATTTCCAGGGAGATGTCATCAACCACCATCTGGTTTTCAAATTGTTTGGTTACCCTTTTGAGGGAAACAATAGTCTCAGCCATAACGCACCGTTAATATAAGAAATTATACCCATTGTTTTTTTTGATGGCGTCAACTACCCCAAATCATGGTTTTTGTCAATAAAAACTTGCTCAGCCCTGTTCAATTGAACTAATGGCCAGGCTCTTCTTCCGGGTTGAACATATCATTGAAATCATCCGGCTTTATCTTGATATTTCATTGTGGCGTCACTGTTTCTCCCAAATTTAATTATAAAAAAAAAAAGTGTCAATATGGTCTTTTTAAAAAAATAATGAATGTATCATTTAGTCCATAGAGCTGTTTGGTTGATGGGGCCGTTTTTGCTTTTCATGGATGCTCAGGTTGACAAAATTATCAAAAATCTATAATAATTCCATTCTTTTAACCCTGAGATGAATTGAATTTTTCTCGCCAAAATTAGGATGGCCCGATATCAAAGAAATGGAAATTAATGAAGAACAGGATACCCTAAGCGCTGTCATGGGCTGTATCCCTGTTTTGGAAGCCCTTGCGGATCAGTCAGAACTGCTGGCAATGCTGCCCGAAGATAAACGGATCGCATTGATCACGGCGGCCGGGAGGATTTCACGTCCTGACAAAAAAGAAATTAAAAAGCGGAATAAGGATAAGCAACGCCTGAAACGCCTTGCCATTGTCGAAAAAGAAAAGCGGCTTAGGGCATCCACGGGGATTCGCAAGGCAAGGGAAGAAACGGTTTTTACAGCTCCTCTGATGATTTCCCATGATACCCCGGAAGGTGGTGAGACAAGGTTTATAGATTCCCTTGAAACTCCCAGAAATTGTTATGTGTGTAAGGCTGAATTTACTCTGGTACATCATTTTTATGATTCCATGTGCCCGGACTGCGCTGAATTCAACTACCAGAAACGGTTCCAGACCGCGTCCCTGAAGGGGCAAGTGGCCCTGATCACAGGATCCCGCCTTAAAATCGGCTACCAGGCCACCTTGATGATGCTCAGGGCCGGTGCCAAGGTCATTGCCACCACCCGGTTTCCCAAGGATTCAGCCTTGCGGTTTTCTGAAGAAACTGATTATGCCGACTGGGGGCACAGGCTCCAGGTATACGGCCTGGATCTGCGCCATACCCCCAGTGTGGAATTGTTCTGTGATTATATCAAAGATACCTATAATCGCCTGGATATCCTCATCAATAATGCGGCCCAGACTGTAAGGCGGCCCCCGGGGTTTTACGCCCATCTCATGGAAAATGAATTAAAAGAGACCAGAGCGTTGCCTGTGGGTGCCCGTTCCCTGCTGGAGCAGCACCAGACCTGCCTGTCCCGGCTGGACGGCGGGGTATCCACCCATCTGGGCGGGGAAAAGGCATTGCCCGTGGCCTGGGACGGCAAGGCCCCGGGGGTGGGGCTGCGCATGTCCGCCCAATTATCCCAGATTCCCTATTCCTATGACCATACCCTGGATGTGCCCCAGGTCTTTCCGGCCGGCAAACTGGACGCCGACCTCCAGCAGCAGGATCTGCGGAAAACCAATTCATGGCGGCTGCGGCTGGGGGAGATTCAGACCTCTGAGATGCTTGAGATTCAGCTGGTCAATGCCGTGGCCCCCTTTGTGCTGTGCAATCGGCTGGCGGATCTGATGAAACAAGATTATACGGGACAAAAGCATATGGTGAATGTCTCGGCCATGGAGGGCAAGTTCCTCCGTTTTAAAAAGGGCAGCCGACATCCCCATACCAATATGGCCAAGGCCGCCTTGAACATGATGACCCATACGGCGGCAAGCGATCTTGAAAAATACGGCATTTACATGAATGCCGTGGATACCGGCTGGGTCACAGACGAAGATCCGGCAACCCTGGCCCGGCTAAAAGAGCAGACCCATGATTTCCAGCCTCCCCTGGACATTGTTGACGGGGCCGCCCGGATCTGTGATCCTTTTTTCCACGGGATATTAACCGGGAAGCACTGGTGCGGCAAATTTCTTAAGGATTATTTCCCCATAGATTGGTAAGTGAATAAGATTTAAGCCAACTCAGACAGGCACCGGAAAAAAGACGCTTCCGTTGCCTGTCTGAGTTTTAGTTGTGTGTACTTTTTTTAAGGAATCGTTACAAAATAACTATATCTAAATTGTTTCCAGAACCCCTTAAAAGATTGGGTGTTTTGAAAACAAAAGGTCAAGTAATTTTGGAGCCGATCCTAACGCGTCAGCTGCCGGTACTTGATCCGGGTGGGCTGGTTTTCCTTGATACCCAATCGTTTTCTCCGGTCTTTTTCGTAATCCGAATAGGAGCCTTCAAAGAATAGGGTCTGGCTCTCCCCCTCAAATGCCAGGATATGGGTGGCGATTCTGTCCAGGAACCAGCGGTCATGGCTGATGATCACGGCGCATCCGGCAAAGTTTTCAATGGCCTCTTCCAGGGCCCGCATGGTGTTGACGTCCAGGTCATTTGTGGGCTCATCCAGCAGCAGTAGGTTGGCTTCCTGCTGGAGCATGGTGGCCATGTGAACCCGGTTCCGTTCACCCCCAGAGATATCCTTTACCTTTTTTTGCTGGTCAGAGCCGGAGAAGTTGAATTTTCCCACATAGGCCCGGGCATTGATCTCCCGGCCGCCGATGAGCAAGGTATCACTGCCCCCTGAGATCACTTCGTAGATGGTTTTCTCAGGATCCAGAGAATCTCTTTCCTGGTCAACATAAGCGGCTTTTACGGTCTGGCCAAGCTCTATGGTTCCTGAATCCGGGGTTTCCTTTTTTGTGATCATTTTAAACAGGGTGGTTTTACCGGCACCGTTGGGGCCGACAACGCCGATGATGGCGCCGGCCGGAATGACGAAATTCATATCATCCACCAGCAGCTTGTCTTCAAAGGCCTTGGAGACCTTTTCCGCTACAATGACCTTGCTGCCCAGTCTTGGTCCCGGTGGAATAAAGATTTCCATCTCCTGTTCCTGCTGGGTTGCGTCTTTTTTCAGCAGTTCTTCATAGGCTTTGATTCTGGCCTTGGACTTGGTCCGTTTTCCTTTTGGGGACATCTTGATCCAGTCAAGCTCCCGGGCCAGGGTCTGCTGGCGTTTGCTTTCACCCTTCTGCTCCGTGGCAAGGCGCTGCTGTTTTTGTGCAAGCCAGGAAGAATAATTGCCCTTCCAGGGGATGCCTTCTCCCCGGTCCAGTTCCAGTATCCAGCCGGCCACATTGTCCAGAAAATACCTGTCATGGGTCACGGCAATGATGGTGCCTTCAAATCGGCTCAGGTGCTCTTCCAGCCAGCCCACTGATTCGGCATCCAGGTGGTTGGTGGGCTCGTCCAGAAGGAGGATGTCCGGTTTCTGGAGCAGGAGACGGCAGAGGGCCACCCGCCGTTTTTCACCCCCGGAGATCACACTGACTTTGGTGTCTTCCGGCGGACAGCGCAGGGCGTCCATGGCCATTTTCAGCCTCGAATCCAGGTCCCAGGCATCCATGTGGTCCAGTTTATCCTGGAGTTTGCCCTGTTTTTCAATGAGGGCGTTCATTTCATCATCGGACATGGGTTCGGCAAAGGCTTCGGAAATTTTATCGTATTCATTGATCAGGTCCACGGTCTCCTGGACCCCTTCTTCAACCACCTGGCGGACGGTTTTTTCCGAATCCACCAGGGGTTCTTGTTCCAGGTAGCCCACGGTATACCCCTTGGATAGAATGGTCTCCCCGTTAAATTCCGTGTCAACCCCTGCCAGTATCCGTAGCAGAGAGGACTTACCCGAGCCGTTCAGTCCCAGCACCCCGATCTTGGCCCCGTAAAAATAGGAGAGGGAAATATCTTTGAGCACTTGGCGTTTGCCGTGGAATTTGCTCACGTTGATCATTGAATAAATAACTTTTTTGGTATCTTCGGTCATGCTTACTCCTTATGTGTGGCCCTCTTATTCATTGAGGGCGGCAATACATTCAATTTCCACCAGGGCGTCTTTGGGCAGGCGGCCCACTTCAAAGGCCGACCGGGCGGGCTTATGTCCGTCCAGGGCTGCCTCATAGACCGTGTTCATCCCGGCAAAATCATCCATGGTGGTAAGAAAGATAGTGGCTTTGACAATACGGTCAAGGCCTGACCCGCATTCAGCGAGCACAGTTTTCATATTCTCCATGACCTGGCCGGTCTGTTTTTCTATGGTAGTTCCCTTTAATTCCATGGTGGCCGGGTCCAGGGGGATCTGGCCGGAGCAATAGACCATGCCGCCGTGGATTACGGCATGGGAATACGGGCCGATGGCGGCGGGCGCCTCAGGGGCAACTATTGTCTTCATATAGGGGTCTCCTTATGTTTTTGTTTTTCCAACCTAATTGTACTGGGTGACAACAGGTTCCTTGAGAATTAGATCAATGGCTTCCCGGGCTGTTTTGGCGATGACGGGAAAATCATCATTCAGTTTGGTCATCTGCCGTAAGTTTTCCGCGGTCCTTAAAATCAGCCGGGCAAAATCCCCTTCTGCATAGTCCGAGCCCTGCATGAGGTCGTCCCAGGGGGTGTCGTGGGCCCAGGCATTGAGGAGAATGGCCGGCTGAATATAGAGGTTGGGTGCCGGGAATCCGTTTTTCAGCATGGTTATGGCAAAGGGTTTCAGGCCCTTGCGGATATCCAGAAAGGTCTCTTTGAGCCGTTTGGGCAGCGCCGCCTTGTGCAGGGGATCATCCTTGAATTCTTTTTCATTGACAAAGGAGCCCATGATGGCGGCCAAAAGAGCCGGGTCATTTTCCGGCATGAGGTTGTCCCGAAGGCTCTGGGCCACCAGCAGGGGTGAGTCAATTCGGAGCTTGGAGGCCCAGATGCCGTCCTCGGTGAGGGCGGCAGGTTTGGTATCCCCTGGGGTAACAAATCCCTCTTCAATGAGAAAATTCATGTGATCCATGAAGTCCAGCCAGAGGTGCTCCATCTCAAAACCGTATTTTCTCCTGGCGGTTTTCCCGCTTTTCCCGCTCTCCTGGCCCTGGGCAATGAGATAGGAGGCAAAGGATTTTTCCAGCAAGGTCCTGACCTGTTCCGGGGTATGGGAGAGCAGCAGGTTAAGGACCATGGAAAAGTCGATTTTAATCTGGGAGTCCACATTCAGGGGCGGGGCACTCACCAGTTTGGCGATGAGGGGAATGTCCATGAATTTGCCGGGCAGCACGATGCCGAACCCCACCTTGTCCATACCCCGGCGTCCTGCCCGTCCTGCCATCTGCTGGAACTCACTGGGGCTCAGAGATGTAAAATCCCTGCCGTTGAACCGGTCGGAGTTGAGGATGACAACGGAGCGGGCCGGGAAATTCACACCGGCCGCCACGGTGGAGGTGGCAAACATGGCATCCAGCAATCCTTCGGCCATCAGGGTTTCCACTACCACCTTCCAGGCCGGGAGATGGCCGGAGTGATGGCCTGCCGTACCTGTCTCTTCCAGGTATTTGCGCTGGGGATGGGCGGCAAGGTGGGGATTGTCCCGGGTCAATTCATCCAGGCGGTCCATGAGCCTTTGTTTCCGTTGTGGATCTTTTTTCATTAGGCTGCCATTGCACAGGCGCACGGCCTGGTCGCATTCGGCCCTGGACTTGAGAAAGAAAATGGCCGGAAGCAGGTCAAAATGGGCCATGACCTTGAGTACTTCTGAAAACCGGGGCAGTTTTCCCGGGGGGGCCAGCATGGGTTTGCGTCTGGAATTGACAAACTTATATACCTTTTGGTGGAGCCTGGTCCTGCCACGCTCAGAGGGTTCGAGCATGGGAAAAAGGGTGCCGGAAGGGTGAAAAAATACCGGATGCAGGGGGACCGGTCGGTCTGTGTTTTCCACTATTTCACAGGCTTTGCCCCGGATTTGCGCCAGCCAGCCTGCAATCTGGCTGGGATTGCCTATTGTAGCGGAAAGCAAAAGCAAAGGGATCCGTGTGGGCAGGTAAATCATGATCTCTTCCCAGACCACGCCGCGTTCCGCATCCCCCAGGTAATGGGCCTCATCCAGGATAATCAGGTCACAGGCCATGTTTTCACCGGTGTACATGGCATCGTATAGCTGGTTTCTGAGGATCTCTGTGGTGCCGATGATGATGGCAGCACTTGTGTTTTCCTTGATATCTCCTGTGAGGATACCCACCTTGTCCTTGCCGAAAATCTTTGAGAATCCCGCATGGATGGAATTGGTCAGGGCCTTTAATGGGGTGGCATACCAGACTTTTCCCCCTTGATCCAGAACGGCTTTGGCAGACTGTTCCGCGATCCAGGTTTTACCGGCACCGGTGGGGGCCGTGACCAGGCAGTCCGAGGCCTGGATGGCCTCAAGGGCCTGGAGCTGGAAGGGGTCGGGTACAAATTGAGTTTTTTCAGGTATACCAATCTGGCTGAAGGTTTCCTTGAGTGCCTTGTCCACGCCCGGCTGTAATTTAATCTGTTTTTCCGTGCGATTTTCAGGCCGGCGACGTTGATCCGATTTCTGGGGTCTCCGTGAGGAGCGATTATTTCGTGTATTCATGACCCAGAATAAACCACAAATTCAAAGAATAAGCAATACAGATCAGGGGGCTATGGTCCAGATGCCCCTGGCAGGACGGATAAATCTGTTTTTATATATTCAATGGTTTTCCGGGCAGAAGCCATACCGAAATTTTCGGGGATGAGCCGGGAGACCGGCATGAAACTGAAGTCCGCCACGTCGTCCATGGCTTTGATGTGGTCAAAGTCTTTTACGTGGCAGACAAAGGCCATATCAGTAACCGGATATACCACAGATTTGTAGGGATAGGCATTGGGAAAGGAGCAAAGATAGGTCAGGGCGATGACCTCCAGATTCAGTTCTTCTTTGATTTCCCTGGTCAGGCAGGCCTCAATGCCTTCCCCGGGCTCGGCAAACCCGCCTGGAAGATCCAGGCTGTTTTGGGCCGGATCCCGTTTTCGCCGGGTCACCAGGACACGGTTTTTTTCGTCAAGGATGATGGCCATGGCTGCAGCGGCACAATTGATAAAGAGTAGAAACCCGCATGCACTGCATAAAAACGATTTCTCATTGTCAGGTGCCAGGGTCTCTTTGCCGCAGTCCGGGCAGAAGGAAAACCTGTGTGAGTTGGGGTTGGATATTTTCATGGGTTTTATCAGCAGGTCAGGTGGAAGCAGGCACCCGGTGCTTCTCCCTTGGTGAGCAATCGGTTGTACAGGGTCACGGCTTTGGCCGTGTCCATGGCCTGTATCTCAATGTTCATTTCAACAAGGGCCGCTGCCAGATCCGGGGCCTGGACCATCCTGCCTTGGGCACCAGTACCGGCAATGATCAGCCCGGGCCGGACTGCTGTCAGACGGTCCAGGTCTGCCAGGGTCAGGATATGGCTGGACTGCCGGTGCCAGTTTTCCCGGATATGGCCGTCAGAGAATATTATCAGGTCTGAGGTATAGGTTCGGCCGTCAATTACCATTTTCCCAAAGGTATAGGATGTGATCATGCTTGTTGTTACCTCATTCCCGGCACACGGGTCAAGCCTTTGCTGTTGCAGTCCAGGTTTTTTATTGAAAGTGAAGTAGTGCTAATGTTTGTTTCTGCTCACTCCTGCTATGCTGAGAAGACCAATGCCAAATAAGAGTATTGTGGATGGCCTGTCTCTATATTCCTACCCAAGATCTGTGGGTACTGGCATTTCAAGCCATGGTTGAAATTTTAATTGGGCAAGTGGGTTGATAATACGGGTTATTTTTTCTTTTTCTGTTTCATTTCAATATACCAGTCTTCCTCACCGTAGAGTTTGTCCGAGCAATCAGGGCACATCCCGTGGCTGAATGAGGCTTCGGAATGCCTCTCAATATAAGATTCAAGTCGGTTCCAATATCCTTGGTCATCCCTTATTTTTTTGCAATGTCCGCAGATCGGTATTAACCCGTTCAATTTTTTAACCTGCGCCAACGCATCTTCTAGTTCGTTGAAAATGCGTTCTCTTTCATTCTGGTATTCGATACGTTCTGTAATATCACGCGCAATATGAACAGCGCCGGTCATTACCCCATCATCATTAAATAAAGGATCAACCGTAATAAACATCCACCTGCCATTTATTATTTGAAGCTCTGATCTTTCCCTTTTACCGGTTTTAATCATTTTGGGCAGAGGGCACTCATGCACAGGAGTTTGAGTACCATGAGCAAGCGAACAGCATTTTTTACCTATAATTTCCTGGATTTTCATTCCGAACAACTTTTCAGCAGTGAGATTCGAACGGTAAATTTTGGATTCAAGATCAATTATGCAGATCCAGTCATCAATGGCGTCAAATGTTTTTTCCCACGCTTTTTTATTTGAATGGTTCATGGCACCCCCTTGTCCCACGAGGTTATAAAGTATAGGATTTTTATTGCCGCTTGATTAGCTGGTGGTGGGATATGACAAAATCTGTTGTATTTCCGTACTGTTTTTGTATCTCTGCATCCGATATATAATTTTCAAGATCGCTCAAACTATTATCAATTGGCAACTTTGCTGATTCACAGCATATTTAAACTATAGCATATGCAGATTACATACCGAAGGCATACTCAATTTTATCCTTGACAAAATCCCTCTCAAAATTTCCTATAACGCAAAAGCGTTTTATCATTAGGTCAACAAGCAGATACAAACAACCATATTCATGATTATAGTCGCCTTGGGCAGGAATAACAGATCCATTTTTTGTGATTCCCAGGAACCCTTAAAGACATATAATATGGTACCAGCCCGGTAAAGGTGTTGGCCATCAGGATGAAAGACGGTTTAAGGCCAAGCCGGAGCCCAGAATGAGGATCGCGCCCACCACGAACCGCCAGGATACCGGGTCATTTAAAAAAAATATGCCCACAACGGCCGTGAACAAGGTTTCTGTGGACATATATACCCCTCCTTCAAACCCCTTGCAGAAACGAAATCCCTGGTTCATCATGAGTTGGGCACCAAGGGATGACAGGACAACGCCAAAGATCATCATCCATTCAACAGGAGTTGCCGGCATGATAGGATCTGCGATACAGGGAAAGGCGGTGACCAGGGTGCCGGTCACACAAAAGTAAAAATAGATCACCACCACCCCATTGTTCTCCGTCAGGGACCGTATCAGGGTGACGGTGAGTCCTGCAAACAGGGCGCCTGCAACGGCCATGGCCTGGCCGTAGGTACTGCCGCTGAAGCTGAAATCAAAGAGCACGCCCACACCGGCAACCAGGGCAAGCATACAGGCGATCTGCCTCATGTTTATACCTTCTTTGTAAACCATGAATCCGAAGAATGCCGCAAAGACGGGATAGGAATAAAAGAGCACCGATGCCGTTGACAGGGGCAGAATGCGCATGGCTGTCACAACGGCTAAAAAGGCCAGAGAGCCAGTGCATCCCCTGAAAATCAGCAATGGAATATTATGGCCCCTAAGGGGGTTGCCCTTGCCGGAGAAAAAGACCAGAATCATCACAAGACCGCCCATGAACCGCATAAAACCGATGTGCCACACCGTGTAGCCCTGGGGCATCAGCTTAACCAGAATGGACATTAAAGTGAAGAGCATGGCCGCCCCGATCATATACAGGGGACCTGCGATCTGCGGCGCTGATTTGCCACCCTGTAGCCGTCTTGAGAATGCATTCATTTTCAGTCCTCCACATAAAAGAATGTTATCATCTCACAGGAGAAGGGGAGTATCAATATGGTTTTTTTCAGCCGGATTCTTGTTGACACAGAGGGAAAACACCTTAATTTATGCCCCTTGTATTTTGACCGTCCGAATCGTTAAAAGATGAAAGTTGACTTCCAATGAATAAAATAAAAATTCTCTGGCTGCTGGCATTGTTGTCCTCATTTCCCCCCCTGTCCACGGATATGTACCTGCCGGCCATCCCGCTGCTTCAGAAAACCTGGCAACAGCCTTTGTCCATGATAAATCTGACTTTGGTCGGTTTTTTTGTCTCCTATTGCATCTGCCTGCTGTTTTATGGTCCCCTGTCGGACCGGTTCGGACGGCGGCCCCCGCTTCTGGCCGGTATCGTCATTTATATCCTGGCAAGCCTGATGTGCGCCCTGTCAAATAATGTATTCAGCCTGATCTGTTTCCGGGTCCTCCAGGCGGCGGGCGGGGCATCAGCATCAGCCCTGGCCCTGGCCATCAGCAAAGACGTGTACCAGGGTCATGAGCGGGAGCGGGTCCTGGCGTATATCGGTGTGATCATGGCTTTGGCACCTATGCTGGCCCCGGTGCTGGGGGGCTGGGTAATGATCTGGGTCTCCTGGCAATGGATATTTGTCATCCAGGCCGTGATCGGCCTGGCTGGATGGATCGGGGTTTATCGCATGCCCGAGACCCTGGCCGAACCCTCGGACACCACCATGATTCAAACGGCAGGCATCTATCTGCAACTGCTTCAAAATAAGCGGTATCTGGGGTTTGCCCTGCTGATGTCTTTGGTGGTACTTCCCCATTTTGCCTTCATCGGGGGATCTGCAGACATCTATATCACCCGCATGGGCTTGAGCGAACAAGCATTCGGCTGGTTTTTCGCCCTCAATGCCGCCGCCATCATGGCAGGCTCTTTTGCCTGCACCCGATTGCTGGGCCGGGTCAGATCCAGGTCCTTGCTTACCGCCAGTTTTGCCGGCATCCTCCTGGGGGGACTGGTCATGGTCTCCGATCTGGTGTCAGGTGCCTGGGGGCTTGGGCTGCCCATGGCCATAACCTCTTTTTCCTTCGGCCTGAGCCGTCCCCCCAGTAATAACCTGGTGCTGGAGCAGGTGGAGCGACATGCCGGAGCCGCATCCTCTCTTCTGGTCTTTATTTATTTTATGATGGGCGCTTTTTCCATGTGGCTGATCTCCCTTGACTGGGTCGACAAGGTTCATCTCATCGGGCTGCTGGCTGCGGGGTGCGGGGGGATGCTGCTGTTCTTTTGGATGATTGTTTCCAAAAAGGCCTGCACGAAATAAGGCCGGGTGAGAATGTATCACAGATAAACAGGCACCAGGTTCCGGATTATACAATCTAATTATGACGGGAGGCCATTTTCTGAATGCTGTACCTCCCGGGTATGGAGGTAAAGCCCCCTTCTCCAAGATGTTCCAACGCAAGTTCAACAATTTTTCACCTAATGTCATTTGATTCACCCAGGGCAAACGCATATATATTTCTGGTTCAACCCGGCCGGTGCAGGGCAAAGGATCTCAGCTAAATCTCCGCGGTCGTCCTGACCGCTCCGAAGCGCTACGGCAGGTCTTTGTCCTCCATGACAGCCCGGCCTCCGAACGCCGCTTCGACCTTTACCCTGCCCCAGCCTCGTCACCAATATAATATTAAGCGTTTTGTTTGTTAATGCTGCATTTGAATCGTTTGTTGATAACATTCAGGACCCCAGGCATCATAATAAACGCCATAAACTGATCGATATTATTTTTATCGCCATTTGTGCAGTGGTGTTCGGGGCAGATACTTATGATCAAATTGAGAATTGTGGTAACAAACGGATAAAATGGCTGGAGAAATTTCTGGAACTTCCACATGTAATCCCGTCCCACGACACTTTTGGGAGAATATTCGAAAGAATTATTCCAAACGAATTTCAGAGTTGTTTTATGCGCTGGATAGAATCGGTGGCAGAATTAACCAAAGGCCAGGTGATTGCAATTGATGACAAGACTCTGCGTCACTCCCACAATCATGTCATTGATAAAAAAGCGATTCATATGATCAGCGCATGGGCATCTTCTAATCAAGTCGTGCTTGGCCAATTGAAGACAGAAGGAAAATCATAAAACGCTCTTCGATGATGTTGTCGGATTCTTCAACGAAAAGATGATCCGCCAGAACCATAATGCCATTGTTCTTTATTTTACAATCCGTCCCAATGCCGATAATTATCTCAGAGGGTTTTTTCATTCAGATTCCATTGTTTTGACAGGAAAAACACCCCATACCAATTTTTCCGGTTATTAAAGACCCGGCTCATCAGGTGAGCTGTAAGGCACAAAATCATAAATAAACCGTCCATTGATATTAAATGATTTTGTGCCCGCTTTGGATTGGTATGAGTTTAGGCTGCGAGTAAAAACAACCTAACCATCTTGCTCGTCTTTTTATTTGCCATACCTGAATCTGTTCTTTGAAAGATCTGCGTATTCTGTTACTGGATTTCCACCCCAGGATATCAGACACTTCCAGGCCAATTGAGTGATAGGCAGAAGGGAGGCTGAATGGAAAAGACGGAGACACATTTCAATATAACGACAGGACAGGGATATCTGTTTGCCCTGGCGGCAACGGCCATATGGTCCGGGAACTTTATTGTGGCCAGGGGGTTGAGCGAGCTTATCCCGCCGGTGAGCCTGGCGTTTTACCGATGGCTGACGGCGGTTCTGGTATTTGCCCCATTTGCCTTGAAAGGGGTGATCCGGGAACGGCGGGTCCTGGTCTGTCACTGGCGCTACCTTGGTATTACTTCATTTTTGGGCATCACCTGTTTTAATACCTTTATCTATATTGCAGGCCATACGACGTCTGCCACCAATCTTTCCCTGATTGCCATTTCCTTTCCCGTGTTTATCATCCTTCTGGGCCGGATCTTTTTCAATGAAACCCTGTCTTTGGGGAAAATATCCGGCATTGTCCTGGTCCTGTTCGGGGTCATCTGCCTGATTACCCGGGGGGACCTGGCCGCGCTGGGAGATATTTCTTTGGCAGCCGGGGATCTGTGGATGCTTGCCGCCTCGGTCATATTTGCCGTATACAGTATCCTGCTCAAACACAAGCCCGAAGGCATTTCCCTGTTTACCCTCCAGTTTACCTGTTTTAGTCTTGGGCTGGTTTTGTTAAGCCCCTTTTATTTTTGGGAGCAGGCGGGGGGGGCAGACATGCTGCTGACAGCGACCACGGTGCCGGCTATCCTTTATGTGGGGATTTTTGCCTCCCTGGCCGCTTTTTTACTCTGGAACCGGGCCATTGTGATTATCGGCCCTTCAAAGGCAGGCATGGTCTACTATACCCTGCCGCTTTTCAGCGGAACCCTGGGGGTGGTATTTCTGGGTGAAACCCTGGGACTTGTTCATCTGGTCAGCCTGGTACTGATCCTCGGGGGAATTGTCATCACCAACCGCTGAGGATTTTCAAAGCCGGGATGTCAGAATCCGGCCCAGGCATTCCGGGGATAATTCTGCGGGATTATTTTTTTGCCCCGCTGCTTGGGCTATGGATGGGATATCGTCTTCGCTGATACCTTCCCAGGATAATTTAGGCATCCCAAATCTTTGTGTCCACTCAAACAATCCGTCAATAAGACTGTTGCATCCGGGATTTGGAAAATTCAAAAGCCGGGCGGCATGGGCATATTTTTCCAGGGCCGGATGGGCGGGAAATTCAGCCTGAAGGGCGTCAATGGTGGCCTTGGTGGTTTCCGCCAGAAGGGTGCCGCAGACATTGCCGTGGGACATCATGGACATGCCCCCTATGACAGAGGCAAATCCGTGGACCGTGCCCAGGCCGGCATTGGCCAGGGCCAGGCCGGACAGGTAGGCGCCGTAACTGAGACGGGTTCTGGCCGCCAGATTTTTTGGGTCTGTTTCAACGGCAATTTCCAGGGCTTTACCAAATCCCTCCAGGCCTGAGATGCACAGCGCATCTGTCATGGGTGAGGCCTGAACCGATACATAGGCTTCCAGAAGCTGGGTCAGGGCATCCATGCCGCAGGCCGCCGTGACGGGTGCAGGACAGGTCAGGGTCAGGCCGGGATCTACCAGGGCGATGTCTGGTATGAAATTGTTATGGCGCAGGGATTTTTTAAACCCTTTTATTCCCTGGCGACTGATTACGGCATTTTTTGTGGCCTCGCTACCGGTTCCTGAGGTGGTGGGTACGGCGATAAAGGGCAGTTTTCTTCCGGAATGGGACCGGGTGCCTACACTTTCAAGGTAATCAATGACGGAACCGGGCCGGCCCGCCATTGCAGAGACGGCCTTGCCCCCATCCACGACACTGCCCCCGCCGACAGCCACCACCAGGTCGATTCCCCCGTGGTCGAACCGTTGGGCAATGGGGTCAATATCTTCCGGAGAGGGTTCACCGGGAATAGATACCAGCTGAACCCTGATGCCCTTGTGTGCAAATCCCTTTTCCAGAGACTCCCATTCCCCTGAATTTAAAAATGATGATTTTCCGGTTACGAGAATAAGATTCTTACCGAAAGAAGCTGCCAGTTCAGGCAGTCGGCTGATACGGCCCGGGCCGTATACCAAGCGCTGGGGGGAGAAAAAATCAAATGCGTGTATATTCATGGGGACTGTTCCGCAGGCGATCTGTAGTAAATGTTTCAGGGGTCAATTTTCATCCTCCATTCTTATGAATTCATCATCTGCCCACACATAGATCAGGGTTTCCATGTTTCCGGTTGTAATTCCGTTTGTCCCTGTTGCCGTGATTTTATGTTCCCCGATTGAAAGTCGGGCGGATATTTTTTGTCCTTTCCCAAGATCACCGTCAATGCTGCTTGTCCAGATGATATCATCGGAAAAATCACCTTTTAGGGACAGGGCAATCCCTTCAAGGCGGATGGGGAAATCAGAGGGATTAAAAAAATACTGGCCGTAGCGGGGGGTCCGGATAAACACCTGTGTTGACGTATCTTGTTCCGGATTCTCATTTTTTGATGAATTGATATACTTGTCTAAATCAATTTTTGGAAGGAAGTCCAGTTTTTTCCTCAGTTTTGCGACTCGGATATCTTCTTCTATTTTTGATAAATTTTTGTAATCTGATTTTCCATGCTTCTCAAACACCTTTATCGCATCAATGGCTTTATCGTACTCTTCGTCCTGATAGAGCTTTTTTATCTGATTGAAACGGTCTTCAATATTTGTAATGAATTCTGTTTTTGCCCTTTCTTTTTCAATTTGCTCGGCTCTTTTTCTCATGGTTTCAGACTGCATCTCACCGACAAATTTATATATCAGGCCCGATAACACAATGAAAAATACGATCAACATCAGGGTGACCTGAACGGAATACTTTATTTTGTTGGAAAGCATGTTTTTAATGTGAGCACCCCTTATAATGCGTATATTAAACGGCATTCTAATGAATCAAAATCCATTCGTAAAGGCTTTTTGGTCTGGATTGATTTGAAAAAAGGGAGAGTGGATGGATGGGGAGTCTATAAAAAGGTACAAAAGGGGTGCGGTCATTCCGCACCCCTTTTTTTAATTACTGCACCTCTCTGCCTTTGGCATCAAGGATTTTAATGTCGATTGCTCTCTCGCCGTCCAGGCGATGTGTGGCACAGGAAATTCAGGGGTCGTATGCCCGTACGGACATCTCCACCTTATTGAGGATGGTTTCATCCACCTTTCCGTCTTTGATGAGCATCCTGGCGGACTGCTCCACACTCATGGATATGGGGGCCAGGTTGTGGGTGGTGCCCACGATCATGTTGGCCTTTTCAATGAGGCCGTTTTCATCCGTTGTATAGTCATGGATGAGGGTGCCCCTGGGGGCTTCCACATGGCCCACGCCGCGGCCGGCTTTGGGGGTGAAATCAAACCGGGTTTCTTTGCCGCAGATGCCCGGGTCCATTAGCAGTTCCAGGGTTTTTTCACAGGCATAGACCAATTCGATGAGCCTGGCCCAATGGTAGAGCAGGGTGTGCTGGGCCGGCCGGCCAAAGCTTTTCCTAAACTCTTCCAGTTCCGCCTGGGCAAGGGGGGTAGAGATATACTCACAGGCATTGATCCGGGCCAGGCAGTTGGACCGGTAGATACCCTTGGGGGCGGCAAGGTCCATGGAGAATCCTTCGTCCCAGGATTTGGCATAGGGGAATTTGCCGTAGGAGTTTTCCTGGACATGTTCGCCAATGTAATCCAGGTAGTCTATATCTTCAAAATCCTGGAAGGTTCCGTCGGGTTTCATGAGACGGATTTTTCCGTCGTAGAAGTTCAGCGCCCCGTCATCTTCCACCGTGCCGATGAAGCCTGTGGTGATGCTGCCCAGGGTGGTGACCTCTTCTAAGTAGTTGGGGAATATGTTTTCCTTGGCATGGGCCATGGAGAATTTGGCAAATTCCAGTAATTCCTTGGTGTTTTCAATGAGTTCTTTGCGCTGGCTGTCAGACATGGGCTTGGAAAAGCCACCGGGCACGGCGGCAATGGGATGGATGACCTTGCCGGCAAATTTTTCCATCATCATCTGGCCCAGCTGCCGCATTTTAATGACCTGTTTGGCCAGATCCGGGGCCGCCTGGGCAATACCGATGACATTTCTAACCTTATAGTCTGCATCCGGGCCCATGACAAAGTCCGGGGCGGCCAGAAAATAAAAGTGGAGGATTTTGTCATTGATATGGGCCATGTTCTGCATGCATTCTCTCAGAACGTGGCCCACCGGGGCCACCTCGGCGCCGAAGCAGGAATCCACGGCCTTGGTGGAGGACAGATGGTGGTGCCAGGGGCAGATACCGCAGATCCGGGTGACGATTCGGGTCACCTCTTCGGCGGGTTTGCCCTGGACATATTTTTCAAAGCCCCGGATGGAGTTGAAGTGGGTTGAAGCTGATGCCACACCCCCGTCGTCATCCAGCTGGATTTTTATACTTGCATGCCCCTCAATGCGTGAGAGGGGCTGGATATTGATTGTTTTTCCCAATTTATTTTTCTCCTATTGTTTTTGGGGCCCGGTGGGGGACCAGACGGTTGTGAGCCCCTGAAAACCGGAGCAGATTGTCCCGGTCCGGAATTGTGTCGATGTCGATGCCGTTGGATGCAAGGGCATTGAGCATGTCTAAAAGCTGGTTGCCCTCCTGCCTTACCGGGCCGTAGCAGCCTCGGCAGGGAACCCGGGCGGAAAGGCACCGTGGGGCTTCACCGTTATCTCCTGCGCAGCCGGCACGGGTGACGGGGCCTGCGCAAAGATAGCCCTGTTCCAGGAGGCAGCGCATCTGGTCAATGGGCTGGTCCGGGTCAAAATCCGGTCTGGTGGTAAACCGTTTAATGGTGGAAATGGACCCTTTCCCCTTCCGGATGGTGGGGCAGGTATCGCAGACACTCTTAAATGGCAGCTCAGGGGTTTGGCCACTGAGCAGGGCAAGGATGGCCGCGGCAATCTGGTCGGGATGGGGCGGGCAGCCAGGCAGGTAGATATCTACGTCAATGTGTTCGTCCAGGGCATAGCACCGGTCCAGCAGGGGAGGGATTCCCTTGGTGGGCACAGTTGCGCCGGGGTCTGTGCTGTCTGTGGTGTAATAATCGTCCATCAACTCCTGGTTGGTGTAGGAGTTGATCAGGGCCGGGATGCCCCCGTGGGTGGCACAGGTGCCAAGGGCTATGAGGATGTCGCATTTTTTGCGCATCTCATGGGCCACCTCAAGGTGTTCCTCGTTTCTGATGCCCCCGGAGAGCAGGCCCACCGTGGCCTTGGGAATATCTATCTCCTTTTTGTCCCCGAGCTGGCCGTAATGCTTATGGTCCATGAGCACGGGAATGTGGACAAAGTCAAGCTGGGGAAGAAGATCCAGCAGGGTCTCTCCCAAATTGAGTATGGCAATTTCACATCCTGAACAGGAGTTGAGCCATTCACTGGCAACTTTTACCGGCATGGGATCGCCTCCTTTAAATCTTTTGATCGTGTCTTGAACCCACCGGGCCTCACATTGGGTCCCAGCGCTTTTATTTTATTGGTAAACGCGGTGACTGTCTGGGCAAATTTGGGGCCTTCGGCGCCGGAAACCCATTCAATGGTCACCCGTTCTGGGTTGATGCTGGCATCCTGCAACATGAGTTTAACAACGGAAATACGTGATTTTGCTTTATGATTACCATCCTGGTAATGACATTCTCCGGGATGTCAGCCCATGACCATGACACCGTCCGCACCTTTTTTCAGGGCGTCCAGCACCAGGTCCGGATGGACCATGCCGGTGCACATGACCCGGATGGCCTTCATGTTGGGCGGATATTCAAGCCGTGATACGCCGGCAAGATCACCGCCGGCATAGGAGCACCAATTGCAGAGGAAACCGATGATGGTCGGTTCGAATGTATCTAGCATGATATATAATTCTCCTTAAACGCTTTATTAAGCCTGTTTCAGTTTAACAATTTTCCAGGATTGCATCAACCTGGGCACGCAACTGGCCCATGGTAAACCCGTTGACCACCACGCCTTCCTTGGGGCAGGTGGCGGCACAGATGCCGCAGCCTTTGCACAGGGCCTCCTGGGTTTTGATCCGCCTGTGGCGTTTGCCGTCTTCACCCTTAAATTCAACCAGTTCAATGGCGTTGTAGGGGCAGATATCAACGCAGAGGGCACATCCGTCACAATTGTGGGTGACGCTGGATTTGATGGCATCCAGTTTCATGGTCTTTTTGGACAGGATGACAGAGGCCCTGGAGGCGGCGGCCCGGCCCTGGGCAACGGCTTCGTCAATTGGCTTGGGATAATGGCACATGCCGGCAAGGAATACCCCGTCCACAGTGGAATCCACAGGTTTGAGCTTGGGATGGGCCTCCATGAGGAATCCGTCGGCATTGATTGAGCATTTGAACAGGTCCACAAAGGGCGTGGTGTTGTTGGGCTCAATAGCCGTGGCCAGGATAAGGGCATCGGCATTGATGGTCAGATCCATCTGGAGGATGGGATCAAACACGGTTACTGCCAGTTCGCCGTTTTGGGTTTCAACTACAGGCTTCGTGTCCCGGGTGTACTTGATGAAAATTACCCCTAAGTCCCTGGCTTCTCTGTAGAGGTCTTCCTTGTCCGCATAGGTCCGGATGTCCCTGTATAGGATGTATACGTCCATTCCGGGTTTGGCTTTTTTCATGCGTACCGCTTTCTTAATGGACTGGGTGCAGCAAACCCTTGAGCAATAGGGATGGTCTTGGTTCCTTGATCCAACGCACTGGATGAATGCAGCGGTGTTGAGCCCGGAAGTAAATTCCGGATCATCATGCATCCTGGCATTGAGATCCATGATGGTCATAACCCGGTCATCCTTTTTATAAAGGTATTCATCGGGTTTGAACTCATGGGCCCCTGTGGCAATGATACAGGCGCCGAATTCAATATCCTGGGTTTCATCCTTGCAGGTCAGTTCGCCTGTGAAGCTGCCCACAAATCCGGATACGGCTGTCAGCTCGGTTTCGGTCATGATCCGGATCTTTTCATGGGTTGTGACATCTTTAATCAGGGTCTGGGTGCCGGCCCGGACATCTTCGTCTTTCCAGGTTCTGAGCAGGGTGTTGGCCTGGCCGCCAAGTACGGGGGACTTTTCTACGAGTACGGTTTCGTATCCCTGGTTTGCCAGATTCCGTGCTGCACTCATGCCTGAAAGACCGCCTCCCACCACCAGGGCTTTCGGCGTGATATTCACCTGGATGTCCTGGAGGGGATAGTTCCGGGCGACTTTGGCTGTGGCCATCTTAACCTGTTCTTTGGCCTTGGCCGTGGCCATTTCCGGTTCATTGGGGTGGACCCAGGCGTTCATGTTCCGGATATTGGCCATTTCCACCATATATTTATTCAGCCCCGTGTTCTGGAGGGTTTCCTGGAACAGGGGTTCATGGGTCCTAGGGGTGCAGGCCGCAATGACTACGGCGTTGAGCTTCTGTTCTCTAATGGTTTGGGAGATCAGATCCTGGGTATCGGAAGAACATGTGAACATATTGTTTTCCACATACACCACATCAGGCAGGGTTTTTGAATATTCGGCAACGGCCTTTACGTCCACCACCGAGGCAATGTTGGTACCGCAGGAGCAGACAAAAACGCCGATGCGCCGTTCCTGGCCCGATATATCAAATTCTTCAACAAACTTTTTTTCAACGGTCTGGGTGCCCCTGCCATCGGCCAGGGCCGCCTTCACCCGGGCTGCAGCCGTGGACGCAATGGCCACAGACTGGGGGATGGCCTTGGGACTCTGGAAACTGCCGGTTACAAAGATACCTTCCCGGCTGGTTTTGGAGGGATCAAAGCTGGTGGTCTTCGCAAATCCGTAATGATCCAGGTCAAAACTGCACTTTTCAGCAAGGTCCTGAGCGTCTTTGGGTGCCTGGAGGCCGATGGAAAGGACCACCATGTCAAAGAATGACTCATGGGTAATTCCTTTTTCATCCACCCAGGCCATGGTGACCCCGCGACCGTCGGGCCCTTTCACCAGGGTGTGGGGACGAGCCCGTACAAAGGAGACACCGCCGTCCCTGGCGCTTTCATAATACCGTTCATATTCCTTGCCCGCAGACCGGATATCCATATAGAAGATGGTCTGTTCCCCGTCACCTTCGGCCATATGGGACTGGGTCATAACTGCCTGTTTAATGGCGTACATGCAGCAGACGCTTGAGCAGTACCCGTTCTCAGAGCAATTGTTGTTCCTGGAGCCAACGCATTGAATCCATGCTATCTTTTCAGGTTCTTTGCCGTCGGAAGCCTTTTGCAGATGGCCCATGGAGGGGCCGGAGGCCGAGAGCATCCGCTCGTATTCAAGACTGGTAACTACATCGGGAATGGTGTCGTACCCGTAATAGTCAATGCCTTTGGGGGAAAAGGGGGTAAAGCCCGGGGCCAGGATGAGGGCGCCGACGTTGAGGTCAACATATTCGGTTTTCATGTCATGATTGATGGCGCCGGTGGGGCAGACCTTGGCGCAAATGCCGCATTTGCCTTTAGTCTGGTAGATGCAGTTTTCCGCATCAATGGCGTATTTAAGGGGAACGGTCTGGCCGTACTTGATATAGGCGGCTTTCCGTTTATTCAGCCCTGCGTTGTAATCGTCATCTACCTTTTTGGGACATTTTTCCGCGCAAAGGCCGCAGGCAATACATTTTTCCTCATCAACAAATCTGGGGCTTTTCTTAACTTTTACTGTAAAATCTCCGAGTTCTCCTTTAACAGATTCAATCTCGGAGAGGGTCAATAATTCAATATTTAAGTGCCGACCGCACTCAACCAGTTTGGGTGAGATTATTCACATGGCACAGTCATTGGTGGGAAAGGTCTTGTCCAATTGGGACATGGCTCCCCCGATACCTGCACTCTTTTCCACAAGATAAACGTAGAATCCTGAATCCGCCATATCCAGAGCTGCCTGGATACCGGCAATACCGCCCCCTGCCATAAGCACGGAGCCTTTTGGTTGTTTTGCCATAAACACCTCGTTCGGGTTAGAAAATTAATCTGTTATAAATTAAAAGCGATACGGCTTTTTAATTTCTCAATGGTACGGGTTGCTGCCTCTTTCACAGCCTGTTTTGCCTTTGGACAAAGGCCTGGTCTGATTTCGTTGGGAATAGATTCTGTATTCATAGCAATGACTTCGACGTTGATGCCCCGCTCAGAAAGCTGGGATAGCAGGTTTGAAGACGGCGACTGGTGAAGTGAAAAATCAGCCAGTTTTTCCTTGGGAACTTTTGCTATGTCGATTTCAAATATTTCTCCCTGCCCCCGGCCTTCCACGGTTACGGCATCTATTACAATAACCGTTTCAGGGGGATTCTCCACCAGCAGGAGGTCAAAGACAAGATCCCGTATGCCGGTACCGGCATCCAGGATCAGGACAGAATCCGGAAAGGTGTGGACCGCATTGATATGGTTGACAACTTCCGGGCCAAATCCATCATTACCGAACAACGTGTTGCCACACCCAAAAACTAAATACTTTTTATTATATACTTGTGCAGTCACTGTATTTTCCAATTACTGAATTTATTGATAAATTTTTTTTATGAATAAAAGCGATTACTATTTAATTTTAGGTACTCAACTCACTTTTTATGGTTAGAAAAAAGCTGATCTCATATCAGGTATATGGGTCGATGTCAATAGGTTGGCGTTGGGCGAGATTAAAATTCCCATAAAAATTGTGTGAATTGTAACCTTTTAAATTTTTAGGATAAAAATGGCATTCGACTTAATATATTCTAAATAATTTAAAAATAAAACTTAAAAAATATATTGTGGGTTATGATAATTCTAATTGAAAGAATACATCAATAAAACTGAACGATCTTGTTTTCAGATTTTAGAATCCAAAATTAGTTTTGTTTTTTGAAAATTCTTTATTGACAGCTATAATCGAAAGTGATAAAACCCGCCTGTTCTTGTTCGGGGCGTAGCGCAGTCTGGTAGCGCACTTGTCTGGGGGACAAGTGGTCGCAAGTTCAAATCTTGCCGTCCCGACCACCTAAAAATAAAGGGTCTTGGAGTTTCTGCTCCAAGGCCCTTTTTGATTTTAGTACCACTTTAGTATCTTTTTTCAGGATTTGGTTAGCTTGTTGTCTTAATCCCCTCGTTACTCTCTCCGGGCTTTCTCGACGGCTTTTTGTCTGATTTTAATACTGCTATCATAAAGTTTTGCCTCTTGGGCATAGTTTTTAAGCAAGGTTCTTGCTATTATATCATCTGCAGCGTTTGACTTGGGCCCTAATTGAACTACCATTTTTGATAATGAATTTTAGTCTATATGTAAATCCAATGAATTCTGTTTCAGGAACCTGCGTTAATTTATCATAATCCTTCTTTTTATGAGTCCCTTCAAATGGCATCCCGATTATCCTAATAGTGCCATTCTTTTTCAAAACTCCAATATGGGTATTTGGCCAATCCCAAAGGCAACAGGTTTACATCAACAGTGTTTTATTGATAATTTTCAATGAAACAATCTGTTTTCCTGGTTGTTCTGTATTGATACTCTCTCCCGGACAATAAACAGTCTGGATAGTAGAACATAAACGGTCATATGCCACTATTCAGCAGGGGGGGCGTGAGATAGATTGCCCGGTTTATAGCTGGGAAACGGGTGGAGGGGGGGAGGCCCGTGCCAGTGTGAAATGAATTCAAGGCTAACCTGTTCACCCATCAAAACGTGATCACCCCATGAATTGATTCTCCAGGACTATAAAATGCTAAATTGGTACTGATGGAGAGCCATATTAGGCAGAACCTAATCCCCTAAAATACTTGCGCTCAAACCAGGTGCCTGTTTTTCTATTAAATACGGCATCTTTTTCATGGATGAGCCTGGAGCAGTCATCTGTCCATGGCCCGCAGGCCAGGACCACCGTATCTCCTAAATTGAATTTCTGGTGGCAAGCCTCACACCCTTTCGCGTTGTAAGTGTTGAGGATGTTTAAATTCACGATGTATTTTTTTTCTGGGCTAAATTCCATATTCTCTCCTTCGGGATTCGGTGCTTAGGAAGAGTTTGAAAGATTAACAGCCGTCACCCTGATTAATGGTATTCTGGAAAATCACTGTCTTCCCTTCAATTCAGGAAGATCTATACAGATAAAATAAGGAGTCAAAGAAGGTATTTCAATGACCCCGAAAAACAAATCCCTATACTGCACTCCAAAAAAAAACGTTGGCTCTTCCAGTTTGTGATAGTGTAATTATGGACATACAGCACTCCATGCCGTAGCAAAAAATAAAGATTCATACTTTATGGGGAGGGGGTGAGGAGTACTTGTGTATTTTCAAAAAAATGGGCTATATTTCAGTTTCTGATTCACGATTATATCATTTATTGTTGCCATCATAGAAACAGTCAGGGCAATCTTAAGTTAAATTGATTCTTGAAAACATGGGAACGGAAAATTTTGTATAAAATGTACTTCTCTTTTTATGAAAAAACATCTGTTTAAAGGCGTTAAGGACCAGTTGATAGCCCAAATTTTTTTAGCCAAGAAAATGCGTCTGTTTCATTTTTGAATGGCTTTGTTGGATAAATGTTCTCCACTTGAGAAGATTGATTAATAATATACTCTGTTAAAGAATTTTTAACTATATGGGCCCTTGCAATTTGTCCGTTATTTATTGCCCATGGTATTACGCTTTCTTTCATAAACAAAATGGTTTCCGGAGTAGCACCTTCGAATTTGCTAAAATCGGTTAAAGCGCCCCATTGAGATAGCTTTTGAGCTAAAATAAATGATTTGTATTTTACAAAATAATCTTTGGCACACTCCAGGTTCCATTTCTGAAAAAATCGAGTTATAAGAATCTCTCCTTGAACTTGAATACTATAGTCCCCATGAACGCCATATAGTTCTTTATCGGACACTTTTATAAATATATCCTTTCCCGAGAATAATTTTTACGCATGAGATTTTTCAAAAAAATTTTAGCCTATAAATTGATAGACAGTCAACTGGAGATTAAACATCCTCTGGCTAAAATTGCAACATTCATTTTAATGTATAAAATGTACTTTTCCATATAAGTGTAGTCGTTGGATTGAAATCAAGAATCATTTCACAAATCCGTTTTTGATGTTCGCTATTTTTTTCCTTTTTCTGACGCCCTGCGGCCAAGCCCCCAAATGCTAAGTAACAGGAGGGAGCTGCCTATCCATTGCAGCGAACCGAAGTGCTGTCCAAGTAGTAGGGCCGAAAGCACCACGGCAGTGAGTGGTTCAAACAATGTGGCGATAGTAAGTGCTGTAGGTTTCAAACGTGCCGCTCCCCAACTGAAAGCAAGTAATGCAAGGGCGGCTGTTACCAAACCAAGATATAGAAACCAAGCTTGCGGAGGGACTTCTGTTGGCCAGTTAAGTGGTCTGAAAAGGGCGGTTAAACCCATTATAGCAGCAGCAACCACTGTCAGGCAAGTTGTTGCCGGACCAGCGCCAAGAGCGACTGAGATTCTCCCACTGATCATGGAGAAACCCGCGTATAGGAGCGCTGAGCCAATCGAGAACGCAACTCCCAGCAAGGTGCTGTGTGAATCGACGTCTGCCGATGGTGCATCGTGCTGGGTGATAATTAAAACTGTACCTATGATTGCTCCCGAAAGAACAAGAAGCAGTTGTAAATCAGCCATTTCATGACCGCGAGCTATCCCGATTATGGTGACGAGCACAGGCGGAAGGCAGAGTGCAATCAAGGTTGGAATGGCGGCTCCCATTTGTTCAATTCCAAGAAACCAAAGCAATACGTAGCCAGCCATTGCCGTGCCCGCAAGAGTTATCGTAAGTAGTAGCGGTCGTAGCCGACTCCACACAATACCACGACCAAAGATCCCAAGAAGAACAATCGCGCCAATAACAAAACGCCAGAAAGATACGTTTTCTGGGGTGAAGCCATATTGGGCTACAAGTATATTGACAACGAGTGCACCTGTTCCCCACATTACTCCTGCTCCGCAGGCTGCCACCAGGGCCATCTTCACGGACGAAGAACGAAAATCCAATTGTGGTTTGGAGGTATCCATGGCTTATCGGTTCCTTAACAACGGTAGTTTGCAGCTAATTGAAGAATAACCGTTTCGGTAATTCTGTCGGCATGTTGGCACTCAAAAAAAATCAGCTTCATTGGAATGATTAAACATCCTCTGCCCCAGATTGCAACAGTCACTTTAATGCCCTGTTGAATTTCCTTTTAAAAATAATGAAAAGAAAAGAATTAACATTGGTACCTCTATTTGTAATATAGAATGACGGCACAAAAATCAGTCATCCTTCTGGGACAATCACAAACGGAGATATCCATGTTAAGAACGCTTAAATCCCAATTTTACAGTGATTTCAATGGCAATAATTGAAAGAGGAACAGTTATTCCCCCATAAATGAACCCCTGCCAGAACTCTGATAAACTACTCCACCATTCCATTTCAGATCCACTCTTTTCTGTTGAAAGTTGTTGCCTTTAATATCGTAACCGATTAGAAAATAAAACAATTAAATGCATGATTGAAAACGATCCGCCCTTTTTGCATTCTAGGTGCAATAATTCCAGGCCGTACCACGTTCCGTTAAGTTGTCTGAGGTAAGGTATACCCCTTGAAATTGACTAAATCCTTCTGGGGATTCTCTTTCTCTAAGGGTCGGTAAGACTCTATTTTTTTGCTTTTTGTTCAAAGTTTTCACTTCATTTTTCGGGGACTGGAACAATGAATAGCAAACACCCGTTCCCGTTTTAATAGGCTCAGTGTTAATTCGTTAAAACTAAATTATTGTGTCGTCATTAAATTGACGCCGAGATGTTGTTTATGGCAGACAAAAAAAAGTTGAGGTTTTTTTGTTTTTATTTTAATTTCAAGGGGTTAAATGAAATTAAATATTCTAAAATTAAGGCTCTCCCAAATGGCACCTTTCGTGCAACTGCTAAATTTTGTTTCATGTATCTGCAATCAATGAATGGAGGGGTAAATTGGGAACAATATCGAAAGCATTAGAAAAATCGCAACATAGTTTTGATTTTGGGCATAAAACCATGGATAACAAGAATAAATCAGGTGATAACACACAAAGTGATTGTGATCATACAAAAACTGATCTTAAATATCCATCAAATGAATTTGAGCAATTCAGGCCTATAAATAATTATCTTTTTCCAGAGGAGTATCAAAAGACGCTTTCTTAGGGCTCAGAAAATAATACTCCTCCAATTATGCAAGTTTTTTTGCCCGTTTCCCGTCAAACGGCATATGTTTTATATGCTCCCTTTGACGCGCCCTGAAGACGCGCAAAAATCCTTCCCATTCTTTGGAAGATTATTCTCATCTAAGGTCTTTAGGCTGTGGTCGAGTGCTTTTTCACAGCCCCCAATTCGGGGGAGACCGGACCCCGCTTTTGGGAGAATCAATAATTCTTGAAATTTACATGTAACCCTGTTTGGGGCAGCAGGGCAAACGCATGTAAAATAAGCTCTTTTTTTAACCATTTGAATTTTGGTGGAAGTATGCAAACCTTCCAATCTTATTAACGTTTGCCGACATAGGATAACCCACTAAAATCATTCATCCTGGAATTCTACATGCGCTCTCCCTGTTTGGGGCAGGGTTTGAACTTGACATTTATTTGGATATTTATTAGTCAGATAAAATACGCTTGTGATGTACGTGTCCCATTATCATCCGGTTATAGTCTGATTTCAGTTCTCGTCGATTTCTCACAGGATATCCAGGCCCTCAGCATATGTTCAAAGGGCATTTATCCGGTAATCGACGGCTGAGCAGCACCCGCAAAACTTAAGGGGATTGGATCATGAAGTTGGATAAACATGCAGCTGTCATTTCTTTTTTGCTTATCTTTATTTTTTTACCGCTCATTTCCACAGCCCGGGCAGAGGATGTTGGGGACAGAGGGGCAACAGATTATACCCTGGAGGTGACGTCACACGACGGGGCTGTTGCAGACCCCCATGGATCAGATCCTGCAGGGGGGCATGGGGATGGTGCGGACCAGGCCCACAGTCATGTGAATCTTGGGGAAAACCTGCCTCTTTACTCCTGTATTCCTTTCGCCTGTATGCTCTTGTCCATTGCTTTGCTGCCCCTGGTGGCAGGCACCTTCTGGCACCACCATTTCGGTAAAATATCTGCGTTCTGGGCTGCCTGTCTGGCCATACCTTTTATTGTTGCCTATAGAGGCCTGGCTGTTTATGAGATTCTTCACATCATCCTGGCGGATTATGTCCCCTTTATTATTCTTCTCTGGGCTTTGTTTACCGTGTCCGGTGGGATTCTGCTCAAAGGCAGTCTCAGGGGAAGCCCTGTGGTGAATACCATAATTATTCTCATCGGAACGGTGCTGGCTTCCTGGATGGGGACCACCGGTGCGGCCATGCTCATGATCCGGCCCTTTATCCGGGCCAATGCCCATCGAAAGAACAAAACATTCATGGTGGTCTTTTTTATATTTCTTGTGGCCAATGTGGGCGGCGCTCTGACGCCTCTGGGAGATCCGCCTCTGTTTCTCGGGTTTCTTCACGGAGTCAGCTTTTTCTGGACTTTTAAGATATTGCCCCATATGCTGCTGACCTCGGGAGTGCTGGTGGTGGTCTACTTTTTACTGGATACCTATTATTATAGGAAAGAGGGGGGCGCACCGCCGCCTGATGACGGGGAAAAAGTCCCGTTGCGCCTGGTTGGAACCTACAATTTCCTTTTTCTGGGTGGGATTGTGGGGGCTGTGCTCATGAGCGGCGTTCTGGATCTTGGAGAAATCTCAACCTTCGGCGTCCACAGAGCAATCCAGGACTGGCTCAGGGATGGGCTGCTCATTGTTCTGGGCATTGCCTCCCTTGTGGCCACCCCCCGGTCCCTTCGGGAGGAAAATGAATTTTCTTGGTTCCCCATCGTGGAGGTGGCTTTTCTGTTCATCGGTATCTTCATCACCATGATTCCATGCCTGCTCCTGCTCAAGGCCGGGTCCAAAGGGGCATTTGCTTTTCTTATCAATGCGGTACAGGAACCCTGGCATTATTTTTGGGTAACAGGCGTATTGTCTGCATTTCTGGACAATGCTCCCACTTATCTGACATTCTTTAATACGGCCCTGGGTAGTTTCTATGCGGGCATGACTGAAAGCCAGTCCGTGCCGTTGCTCATGACGGAAAATGCCGTGTATCTCAAGGCAGTATCCACCGGAGCCGTGTTTTTCGGAGCCTGCTCTTATATCGGCAATGCTCCCAATTTCATGGTCAGGTCCATTGCTTCTGAGGCCGGCGTGGAAATGCCGAGTTTCTTTGGGTATATCCTTAAGTATTCTCTGGTTTTTCTCATCCCCACCTTTGTGGTTGTCACTGTGATATTCTTCTAATATACTGACCTCAGTGGTTGACACTAACTTTAAGGAGTTGTTCATGAACCTTGACCTGAACCAACGGCAAATCGGCATTATCGGCGGCAATGATCCGTGCTGCGAGATACTCAAACGTTTGACAGGTCCGGCCCTGGCCCCCCTGAACTGTCGCGTGCTCATGGTGGCAGATCCACTGGTGCAGAATGAGGGAACGGTATGTGCCAAAGCCCTGGACATTCCCACGACCACAGACTATGGGGATCTGGCAGGGCTGGATACAATAGATCTGGTCCTCAAGCTTAAAAATGATGAAAGCCTGGCTCCCATCCTAAAAGATCTGGAACTGCGCAATGTCCATGTTGTGGACCTGGATGCCTATCAGGCCGTGGACTTCATCGGTCTTTTAAAAACCGAAGCCGAGAAAATCCAGGTCAGGGAGAAAATTACCAATAAAGATGTGTGCAGGGATGATCTGGTCTGTCTTTTTGACACCTTTTCAGGGCACATTGCCGAAATAACGGATAAGAAAACCGAGTTCCTGAAAACCGAACGAGAAGAACTTCTGGAAATGGAAAAAGAGCTGACCCAGGTTATCCAGGGCAGCATGATTCCCACCTTTATCATCAATAACGAGCATATCCTTACCCATTGGAACCGGGCCTGTGAAGAGCTTACCGGACACGATGCCTATGAACTGGTGGGCACGGATCGCCAATGGGTGCCTTTCCGGTCCGCTAAACGGCCCACGCTGGCTGATATTGTTGTGGACGGCCTGAGCGAAGAGGATATCAAAAATTATTACGGCACTTCCTGGCGGCGGTCCCAGATTGTAAAGGAGGCCCTTGAGGCGGAAGAGTTTTTTCCCCACATAGGAGAGAGGGGCAAATGGATCTTTTTTACGGCAGCCCCCATTAAATCTCCTGACGGGGAAATCATAGGCGCCATTGAAACCTTGAGGGACAGAAGCGATGATAAGGCGGCCCAGCAGGAAATTGCCCTCCAGGACCAGGAACTGCTCAAGCTCCATGAAAAATATAAAAAATCAGAGGAAAAATACCGGTCCCTGTTCAACAACAATCCCAATCCTATTTTCATCATAGACAGCCTCACCCTGGAAATCCTGGATATCAACCACCGGGTGGAAGAGGATTACGGGTATTCCAAAACAGATCTTTTGGGCAAACCCTTTCTGGATATCTGTGACCGGGATGATGAAACTGTTGAAATGGGGTTAAAGGGACTGGTCAAGGGTAAAACCCTGCTTTTTACAAAAAAAAAGCATTTGAAAAAATCCGGGGAAGCCTTTTTTGTGAATACCAAGGTGGTGAATACCACTTACTCCAACCGGGATGTGCTCATTGCGTCGTCAACGGATATTACCGAAAGTGTTGAAAAGGAGACCCAGCTCATCCAGGCCGGCAAACTGGCCACCCTGGGAACAATGGCCGCGGGCATGGCCCACGAGATCAATCAACCCCTGAATGTGATTCAGATTTGCGCCGATTTGATGTTGAAAATGATGAAAAAGGGGTTCGCCATTCCCGACGAAGAACTCACCGTCATGGCCAATGATATTATAGACAATGTGGCCAGGGCGGCCGGGGTGATCAAGCATGTCAGGGATTTTGCCCGGCAGTCGGAACGGGATTTGAAAAAACTGGATATCAATGATCCCATCAATGATGTGTTCAAGGTGCTTGGACACCAGCTCACGGTCCATTCTATCAAGGTTATCCTTGACCTTGATGAAAACCTGCCCCAGATCCGTGCGGAGCATAATCGGTTGGAACAGGTGTTCATTAATCTGGTGACCAATGCCATTGATGCCATGGACGAAAAGGCGGAGAAAGCGGGAGCCGAGGGCGGATCTGTTGATAAGACATTGACAATCATGACCCGGTGTGAAAACAAACATGTGGTTGTAAGTGTGGCCGATACCGGGGTGGGCATGAGTGAGTCCACAAAACGGAAGATATTCGAACCTTTTTTCACCACCAAGGAAACCGGGAAAGGTACGGGCCTGGGCACCAGCATCAGTTTCGGAATTATTAAAGATTACTCCGGAACCATCGCCATAGATAGTGCGGAAGGCCAAGGTGCTGAATTTATAATTAAATTCCCGGCCATTGATTGAGGCGCATGATAATTAAGGAGTATCGTAGGATATGACTGCCAATAAAATTTTGATTGTTGACGATGAGGAGATTATTGTCCGGCTCCTGTCCATGTCATTGCGCAGTGACGGGTATGAAACCGTGACCGCCGGCAACGGAGAAGAGGCCCTCAAGGTCCTTGAGGCCGAATCTCCGGATATCGTGGTTACGGATATCAAGATGCCGGTGATGGACGGGCTGGAACTCTTAAAGCGGATCAAGAAGATTGATGCGGAAAAAGAGGTGATCATCGTCACCGGCCACGGGGACATTGATTCCACCATCACGGCCCTGCAGTACGGTGCCAGTGATTTTATCAACAAACCGGTGAGGGACGAAGCCCTGGCCATTGCCCTGGACCGGGCCAAGGCCAAGATACATATTCGGGAGCAGCTTGAAGGGTATACCAAGAACCTTGAAGTTAAGGTGGCCGAAGCCACAGAAGAGATCCGCCGCAGCGCCAATTTTCAGAGACTGCTTATCCATTCTTCCAACGATGCCATCGTGGCCTTTGACAATGAATGGAAAATTGTGGTTTACAATCCCGAGGCCAGAAGAATCTTTGATGTGCCTGCAGGGGAAGTCCTCAATAAAATGCGTATTGATGACCTTTATCCCTCTCAGGTGGCAGAGAGTTTCAAGGACAGGGCTGCAGAAAACCCCAAGGCCCATGATTTGCCCTGGGAGGAAATGATGCTGAATTTGAAAGAGGGCAAGAACATTCCGGTGAGATTTGCCGCAAGCGTACTCCATGAAAACGGTGAATTCATGGGGATTGTGAACTTTTTCCAGGATTTGACGGAAATAAAGCGCCTGGAAAAGGAATTGGTTCAGTCCGAACGCCTGGCAGCTGTGGGGCAAACCGTGAGCGGCCTTGCCCACTATGTGAAAAATATTCTCATCGGCCTCAAGGGTGGTTCCTATGTGGTGGATGTGGGCATGAAAAAGAATAATACCGAAAAACTGAAAACCGGCTGGGAGACCATCAAGAAGAATATCAGCCGGGTGTCTGACCTTACCCAGGATCTGCTCACCTATTCCAAGGAGAGGGAACCGGAATTTGAGCCTTGTTCCCCCAATGAAATCCTTCAGGATGTGGTGACCCTGGTCCGGGATACGGCAAAGGCCCAGGGTATCGAGGTGGAGGCAACCATAGATCCGGATCTGGGAGCGGTGATTGCCGATCCCAGAACCATGCACCGGTCTTTGCTCAACCTGGTTAATAATGCCATGGACGCATGCCTGGACGACGAGGATGTGTCAAAAGATTTTCTTATCCGGGTCAGCAGCTACACAGAGCCCGGGGATATTCTCTGTCTTGAGGTGGAGGATAACGGGTGCGGCATGGATGAAAACACCCTGTCCATGCTGTTTGATCCCATGTTTAGTTCCAAAGGCGGTAAAGGCACGGGACTGGGGCTGCTGGTCACGGGTAAGCTGGTGGAAGAGCACAAGGGACGGATTGATACAAAAAGTGAGCTGGGAAAAGGCACGCGTTTCACCATTCGACTTCCGTTTGAAACCATTGCCCGCGTAGATGAGAGGGCGGCCAAGGAGGATAAACAATGAGTAAAAAGGTACTCGTGGTAGATGATGATCCTGATGTAAGGTCATTTGTGGTCACAGTGCTGGAGGAAAACGGGTATATCCCTCTGGTGGCCCATGACGGTGTTGAAGGGCTGGAAAAAATCCAGGCAGATCAGCCGGATCTGGTGATCCTTGATGTGCTGATGCCCAGGGGGAGCGGGATTCGGCTTTATCGGCACCTTAAGACTGATGAGGCCTTAAAGGATCTTCCCGTGATCATGTTCACCGGCATTGCCCTGAGATCCTTTTTGAAATCCCAAAAGGCATTGGAAGAGTTCAACGGTGAGGTGCCGAAGCCTGACATCTACCTTGAAAAGCCTGTGGAGCCGGAAGAACTGGTCAGGGCCATTGAAACTAAAATCGGATAGCAACGGATAGCAACGGATAGCAACGGATAGCAACGGATAGCAACGGATAAGTTTCGAAACGGGAAAAGCTCGGCCCAGGCCGGTCAGGAGAAATCATGGAAATAAAAAAACTGCTTTTTGTCACCAAATTTGAAGAGCTTTGCTATGACGCTTTAAATTCTCTGTTAAGCCTGCGGCAGGCCAACCTTGACCATGTGGTATTTCTCAATGTGATTGAGCGGGATAAGGTGGCCATGAAACGGGGCTCCGGGTATTTGAAAGAGGAAGAGGTCAAGCTCAAGGAAACCGCCAATATTCGGTTTATTGACTGGGCTGAGAATCTCTTTGAACTGGGTATGGAAGTCGGAGCCTATATTGAGGTGTCCAGCCTTATCTCAGAGATCCTGCGGGTGATTGAAAAAGAAAAGCCGGATCTTGTGGTCATAGGCCGGTCCCACAAAGGGACCCTGGAACAGCTCTATTCCCGATCGGACATCACAGATCTGACCCGACGGGTGAAAATTCCCATTCTGGTATTTAAACATATGCTTGAGGATAAGGTGGTGCCTGAAGAGATATTCAGGCGGCCCCTGCTGGCCACCTCCTGGTCCAGCAGCTCCGAGGCGGCGGTGAACTGCCTTAAGGGGCTGTCCGGGGTCATTGGCCAGCTTCATGTCATGCACGTGGTCAGTGAAAAAGACCTGAAGAGTTCGGACACCCACGAGGTGCAGAAAGTCAGGAAGTATGAGCGTAAACGGCTAGATGATCTTTGTGATGCCTTTGAAGAGGCCGGCATAGATGCCAGACCCCATGTTTATGTGGGGGATCCTGAAAAGGAAATCCTCAAGGCAGCCAAGGAATATCAGGCTTCCATGGTGATTCTGGGGACCAGCGAACGAAATGCCATGCTGGAACGCTGGATGGGATCTATTTCCCGGAATATCGCAGACAAATCCGTGTACCCCTGTCTGCTGTTTCCCTCCGAGAAGTAGAGATATTGAAAAACAATAAGGACAGCAAAAAAAATGATCAAAATCGATAAAGGGAAAATGTGTTTTAAATACGGGTAGTTATAGTTTTAGCGGGATGCTGTGTGCCCTTTATTAAATAGGTATACTGGTCAGAAGAAACGGCTTGACTCCCATTTTTGGTTCTGGTAGTAATTTGGCAATACTTAAGCTAAATTGAACAAAAACTCCGAGAACAACACTTAAATTTGAGTACAAAAGGTTATTATGAAACTCCTATTCATAGACGATGAACAGACATTTTTGAAATACCTGGCCAAGCGCCTGGTTTTGGATGGATTTACGGTAAAAACCACTTTTTCCGGTGAAGAAGGGGTCGAGGCGGCTTCCAAGGAAGATTTTGATGTGGCCGTTGTGGATCTTCAGATGCCTGGTATCGACGGAATTGAAGTGCAGAAGCGGTTGAAAGATCTTCAGCCCTATTTACCCTGTATCGTGCTTACCGGCCACGGAAGTGTTGAAAATGCCCTGGAAAGCGGGAAATATAACGCCTTTAAATTTTTGTCAAAACCTGTGGACATGGATACCCTGATCGAGACAATCAATGCGGCCTATGCCCACCGGCTGTTACAGGAAGGTCGGACCGATGTGCCTGAACAACAAGTCTCCGGGTCAAAAGAAAAAGGCACTTTATCAAAATTGTATGACAAATTTCGCGGCATTTACGGCGTGGAAAAATAGGCCGTGCAACGGCCTGCACCTTTACATTAATTTTGATTTAGGAGACCTGCATTGACTCAATCCAATAACGGCGAATCCAACGAGAACGCCAGTGGGCAAACCACTATTCATGGTGGCGCTGAAAAAAAAACAACATTTTCCTATGTTTCATTTTTGATCACCTCCGTGCTCATGTTCATCACATGGGTGGTGCTCTCCGGAAATTTTTCCACGCTTCTCCTCAGCCTGGGCGTCATTTCCAGCCTTCTTGTGGGCTGGTTCTTCCATGATCTTCTCTTTCCGTCTATCACCATGGGGCATATCCGGATCTTTTTTAAATTTTCCGCCTACCTGCCCTGGCTGATCCTGGAAATCGTTAAAGCAAACTTCCATCTGCTTTACCTGGTGTTTCACCCCAGGATGAAAGAACTGATCGATCCCCATATCATAGATTTTAAGACGGATCTTGAATCCGACCTTGCCATTACCACCCTGGCCAACTCCATCACCCTGACACCTGGGACTATCACGGTGACCACAGGGTCCGACGGGGTATTCAGGGTGCATGCCATTGACAAGCCCTCTGCAGATGCCCTCCCAGGCAGTATGCTGGACAAGGTGGCTGATATTTTTGGAGAAAAATAATGAATACATTTTTTCTGTGCATTGCCCTGGGGCTTTGTCTGCTCATGTTTTTGTCTTTGTACCGTTGCCTGTTCGGCCCCACGGTCCTGGACCGGCTCATCGGGGTGAACGCCATCGGCAGTAAAACAGTTGTGCTGCTGCTGCTCATCGGCGTTCTGTATGAACGGGTGGATATGTTTGTGGATATTGCCCTGGCCTACGCCTTTTTAAATTTTGTGGCTGTGCTCGCCGCTTCCAGGTATTTCCATAAGAGAAAAGGCCTGTATGAAGAATCTTTTATGGATTAATCCGGTTGGTTAATGGATTGGATTAATTAAGGAGTTTTCATGAATATACTTGTGATCATCTGTTTGTTGTTCGGCTTTATGTTTTTTCTGGGGGGAGCCGTCGGTATCATCCGGATGCCGGATTTTTACTCCAGACTTCATCCGGCAGGCAAGCTGGATACCCTGGGGATTATGGCCATGGTGGCCGGGCTTGCCCTGTACAACCTCCATCATTTTTCCTTTGGTGCCCTGCTTTTGTCCGTCAAAATGATACTCATTGTTTTTTTTGTATTCATGTCCAGCCCCACGGCCACCCATTCCATTGTGGATGCCGGGATGCGGGCCGGACTGCGGCCCTGGACTAAAAAAGGCGGAATCCAATCCAAAACTGACTTTCAGGCAAAAGGAAAGGAATAAAGATGTATTGGCCTATTGATTTGATTGTACTGACCTTTGTCATTTTTTGTGCCATTGCCGCCATCTCGGTTCGGGACCTTTTGGGTACTGCCATTCTTTTTGGGGCCTATTCTTTTATGATGTGCCTGCTCTGGGCGGTCATGGGGGCGGTTGACGTGGCCTTTACCGAAGCATCGGTGGGTGCAGGCGTGAGCACAGTGTTTTTTGTTGCAGCGGTATTTAGAACCAGCAGGAGGACGAAAGATTGAGACTATTAGGCTTTCTTGTTGTCTGCCTGACCGGCGGACTTTTATTATACGGTACCGGCGAATTGCCGGACTGGGGTGATACTAACTCTCCGGCATCCCTCCACTTGTCCAATGACTATATTGAACATGCCATGGAGCAGACCGGGGCGCCAAACCTGGTTACGGCTGTTCTGGCTGATTACAGGGGCTTTGACACCATGTTCGAGACCGCTGTGGTTTTCTGTGCAGGTCTGGCCTGTTTTCTTCTTCTCCGGGATTTTCGGCCCAAAAAAACCCGGTATTACCGACACGTGCCCACAGGGGTGGTGCTCCATGTCAAGAATCCCGACAAACAGATTGCCGTTGGGTGGGAGTTTGAAGACATGGATAAGGACTGGGTCCCTTCGGATACCATAATTAAGACCGTTTGCCGGATCCTGATCCCCTTTATTCAGATCTATGCCCTCTATGTTGTGGCCCACGGGGATTTTTCCCCGGGCGGCGGGTTCCAGGGCGGGGTTATTTTTGGATCCAGCCTCATTCTTCTGGCCATTTCATATAACCTGAAAACCCTTATGAAACGGGTGAGTGAAAAGTTCCTGGGGATTTTTTCCGCAGCCGGGGTTCTGGTCTATGTGGGGATCGGCGCCATTGCCATGGTGCTGGGCGGAAATTTTCTGGATTACTCCAAATATGCACCGATTTTCGGGGAGCACCATATCCGGGCGCTGGGCATGCTGGGGGTTGAAATCGGGGTGGGTATGGCCGTAACTGCGGTTATGGTCGTCATTTATATTAATATCGTCTCCGAAGGCAGACACGACGAAGGACTATAGGAGGCGCAAATGACTGAATTTATATCCCTTATCGCGGCAAAATATAATTACTGGCTCTATGTCATTCTCATGATGATCGGGCTCTATGCCATGATTGCAAAAAATAATCTTATCAAGAAACTGGTGGGCATGAACATTTTCCAGACCGCCATAATTTTGTTCTATGTGTCCATCGGCTTTAAGCACGATGCCACCATCCCTATTATTCAGGGGGACCACGGGGGGCACGGTGCGGCAGCCGCGGCAATCAAAGCTGCGGATTATATCAATCCTCTGCCCCACGTGCTCATGCTGACGGCCATTGTTGTCTCGGTGGCCACCTTTGGTGTGGCCATGGCTTTGTGTGTGAAAATTTACCAGCGGTACCAGACCCTGGAAGAAGATGAACTCAGAATGCGCTTATCGGAAAATAAATCATGAACAATTATCCAGCAATCGTTGTCATCGCCCCGTTACTGGGGGCCTTATTTGCGGGGATTACCGCATGGGTGGAAGACCGGTTTACCTATCCTATCGCCCTGACTGCCCTGGGAATTGCCTGTGCTGCAGCCGTGGCCGATCTCTGCATCGTTCTGACCCACGGCCCCATCCAGTATAAGATGGCCGGGTGGGCACCGCCCATGGGCATTGAATACCGGATTGACGCCCTGAATGCCATGGTTTTGGTATTGGTAACGGCCATTGCCTTTTTAAATCTTGTGGCAAGTTTTCGGAATGTCCAGCAGGAAACCCCGGACCGGACCGGTGCCTTTTACGTGATGTATCTGCTCTTTGTGGTCGGGCTTACAGGCGTGGTCTCAACCGGCGATCTTTTTAACCTCTACGTGCTCATTGAGATAACCTCTTTGAGTTCCTATACCATGATCGCACTGGGTGACAAGGACAGGGGAGCACTGGCGTCCCTTAACTATGTCTTTATCGGTGTTATCGGGGCTTCGTTCTATCTGCTGGGTGTGGGCTATATTTACATCAAAACCGGGACCTTGAACATGGCGGAAGTCGCCACTATGATGCCGGCTTTGAAAGAATCCTCCGCCATTCTGGTGGCCTTTATTCTTTGTATTCTGGGAGTTTTTATCAAGATGGCCCTGTTTCCGGTCCATGTCTGGTTGCCCAATGCATATTCCTATGCCCCTGTGGGCTTTGCCCGAATCGTGGCTCCGCTCATGACCAAGGTTATGGTCTATGCCATGGTCCGCCTCATGATCACGGTATTCGGCCTGGACTATATTTTCAATACTCTGGACCTGGCCGAAGGTGTGGTCTGGATGGCCACCATAGCTATCTTGGCCGGCGGGGTTATGGCCCTGTCCCAGAAGAATCTGAAAAAGATGCTCACCTATATCATTGTCTGCGAGATCGGATATATGGTTGGCGGTGCCTGGCTGGGTAACACACTGGGGCTCACCGGCGCCATCCTCCATATTGTCAATGATGCCCTGATGACCTTTGCCCTCTTCCTCTGTGTGGGCAACATGGTGTACCGCCTGGGACGGGTGGACATTTCAGATCTTTCAGGATTGTTCGGCAAGATGCCCTGGACCATGGCCGGTTTTGTTCTGGCTGCCTTCAGCATTGTGGGCGTCCCGCCCACCTGCGGGTTTTTCTCCAAATGGTACCTCATTCTGGGGGCCTTTGAGGCAGGGGCCTATCATTTTGCCGGGGCCCTGTTGATCTCATCTCTGATCTGTGCGGTGCTCTTTTTCAAGGTGTTTGAGGTCTGTTTTTTCGAACCCATGTCAGAGGGCCACGGCCACGGGCATGCTGCCGTTACCATGGAAGAGGCCCCGGTCTCATCCCTGGCTGTTCTGGCGGTGGTCAGCGTCTCCTTGATTGTGGTGGGGGTTTACTCAGGAACTATTGTGGATACAGTGATTCTGCCGTTCCTGAAATAATATGAATCCGAATTAATTGATATATAAAGGCTAAGGAATACATGGAACTTATTACCTCAATAAAACCTCTTCTGGCTGTGCTGGTATCTTTGCTGGTGATTCCGGTCCTGGTATCTTCCGGGAGCAAGCCCAATGTGAGGGAATCCTGGACATTCATCGCCGGCACCATCAAGTTTTTGATTGTGGCCTCTATGCTGCCCGCGGTTTTGGGCGGAAACCAGGTGGGCCTGACGCTGTTCAAGATTGCACCGGGTGCGGATATTGCTTTGAGGGTGGATGCCCTAGGCATGCTCTTTGCCCTTGTGGCCTCTTCCCTTTACCTGATTACCTCAATGTACTCCATCGGGTACATGCGGGGGCTCAACGAACACGGACAGACCCGGTTTGTCTCTTTTTTCGCCCTGGCCATCTCAGCCACTATCGGTGCGGCATTTTCTGCCAATCTGCTGACCTTGTACCTTTTTTATGAAATTTTATCCCTTGCCACCTATCCCCTGGTGACCCATCACCAGGATGCCAAGTCAAAGATTTCAGGCCGCAGATACCTGACCTTTATTCTGGGAACCTCCATCGGCCTGGTCCTGCCGGCCATGATCTGGTGCTACCATATCACCGGGACCCTGGAGTTTACCGGCGGCGGTATCTTTACCAATGAGATGGCCCGGCCCCAGGCGCTGGTCCTGCTGCTCATGTTTGTCTTCGGATTTGCCAAGGCCGGCATCATGCCGTTTCATTCCTGGCTGCCCGCTGCCATGGTGGCGCCCACCCCGGTATCGGCCCTGCTCCATGCCGTGGCTGTCGTAAAAGTGGGTGTGTTTTCCATTGTCAGGGTGATTACTGGGATTTTTGGCATTGAATTTCTTGCCTGGATGGATCTTGGGGTTGTGGTTGCGGGAATCGCCTCGGTGACCATCCTGGTCTCCTCGGCCATTGCCCTGTCCCAGGATGAATTCAAGCGTCGCCTGGCCTACTCCACAATTGGTCAGCTCTCCTATATCGTTCTGGGTGCAGCCCTTCTGTCGCCCAAAGGGGTAACAGGAGGCATGCTTCACATTGCCATGCACGCCTTCGGCAAGATCACCCTGTTTTTCTGCGCCGGTGCCATTTTCGTGGCCACGGGCAAAAAATACCTCAGTCAGATGGTGGGAATAGGCTACCGGATGCCCGTGACCATGACGGCCTTTTTTATCGGGTCCTTGTCCATCATCGGCCTGCCACCCACTGGGGGGTTTATCTCAAAATGGTACCTGGTGCTGGGCACCCTTGAAGGGGATCAGATGGTCATGCTCTTTGTTCTTCTGACTTCATCTTTGCTCAATGCCGCCTATTTTATGCCCGTATTTTATAAGGCTTTTTTCTGCACCCGGCAAGAGGCCATGTTTGAACGGAAGGTTGATGAAGCGCCCATGATGTGCGTGATTCCTTTGGTGATCACGGCATTGATTTCCTTTGTGCTCTTTTTTGTGCCCCAGCCCTTCCTTGACCTGGCAGCCCTGGCTGTCAAAGGATTTATCGGAGGTTAACCCATGAAAAAAGATAAACATGAAGAACTCATGGAATTAAAGCATGATGCTGTTCCCGGATACAGGCCTGTTTTTATGGTGGTGTTTGTGGCCGCCTGTCTGTATATGGCATATATTTTATCTCAACCTTGTTTCTAAGAAATAGGCGAAAGAACCCATGGAAAAAAAACATATGTTCGACAATCCGGAAAACGTAAAAAGGCTGCTCCGCATCTTTTTCGGTTCCGTTATTGCCCTTCTTGTCATTGATGTCATTTATATCGTGCTGTCTAAACAGCATATCATCCACCGCCATGTGGAGTATGAATGGGAAAAATACTGGAGTTTCTATTCCGTCTACGGATTTGTGGCCTGCGTCATCCTGGTGCTGATCTCCAAATATGTCCTGCGTCCCCTGGTAAAGCGCAAGGAGGACTATTATGACAAGTAATCTCATGCCTGCGCTCATCTTCATGCTGGGTGGCTTTCTGGTTCCATTTTTCAGGGGCAGGGCCAAAGCGGTATACATGATGCTCATTCCCATTGTGGGATTTATCAATCTTCTGTGTATCCCCACCGGGGAACACCTCCCAATTGTTTTTGGGGAGTTTAATCTGGTGCTGATGAGCGTGGACCGGCTCAGTCTTTTGTTTGGGTATATCTTTCATATCATCTCCCTGATCACGGTGATCTATATCCTCAACTTTAAGAATAATGTGGAGTTTGTGGCCGGATTTTTCTATTCGGGCGCGGCATTGGGCACCATCTTTGCCGGTGACCTTTTTACCTTTTTCGTTTTCTGGGAATTATTGACCGTGGGGTCGGTGATGCTGATCTGGTGCAGAAAGACAAAATCTGCCCAGGCTGCCGGTTTCAGGTATCTTCTGGTCCATGCCTTTGGCGGGCTGGTGCTCCTGGCCGGCATTGTCTTCCATTTTACGGAAACCGGTTCCCTTGAGATGTCCCAGATTACCCTGGGCAGTCTCTCCTCCTATCTGATTTTTTTTGGCATCGGCATCAATTGCGCATGGCCCCTGGTCCATCCCTGGCTTACTGATGCCTATCCCGAAGCCACCATCGGCGGCGCGGTTTTTCTGAGTGCATTTACCACCAAGACTGCCGTTTATGCTCTGGCAAGGCTTTATCCTGGCACTGAACTGCTCATCTGGCTGGGTGTGGGAATGGCGGCCTTTCCCATATTTTATGCGGTAATTGAAAACGACCTGCGCCGGGTGCTGGCCTATAGTCTCATCAACCAGGTGGGCTTCATGGTGGTGGGTATCGGTATCGGGACGGAACTGGCCATTAACGGGGCCTGTGCCCATGCATTTAACGATATCCTTTTTAAGGGCCTTCTTTTTATGTCCATGGGTGCTGTCATGTACAGGACCGGAAAGATTAATGCAACGGACCTAGGGGGGCTGTACAAGAGCATGCCCTGGACCTGTCTGTTCTGCTGTGTGGGGGCGGCCTCTATTTCCGCTTTTCCGCTGTTTTCAGGCTTTGTGTCCAAATCCATGGTCATGTCAGCGGCAGCTTTGGAATCCCATCTGCCGGGGCAAGGCAGCCTGGTCTTTGTCTGGCTGGTCCTTCTCTTTGCCTCTGCCGGCGTATTCCACCATGCAGGAATCAAGATTCCCTTCTTTGCCTTTTTCGGCCATGATGCCGGATTCAGGGTAAAGGAAGCGCCCAGGAATATGCTCATTGCCATGGGAATTGCGGCCTTTCTTTGTATTGCCATCGGCACTTATCCCAAACCCCTGTATGATATCCTGCCTTTCCCGGTGGATTATGAGCCCTATACCATTTCCCATGTTCTGACCCAGACCGAGTTGCTCTTCTTCTCGGCCCTGGCCTTTACCCTCCTGCTTCTGGGCGGGATTTACCCGGCAGAGCAGCGGGCCTTGAATGTGGATTCCGACTGGGTATACCGGAAGGGCGGCAAAGGGATATTCGCCCTGTTGTCCAATACCCTGAATCCGCTCAACACCTGGTGCGAATCCATAGTCAGGGGTACGGCCTCCTTTGTTGCCGGCTTCTTCAAAGATGCGGCCGCCAAGTTTGCCCTGTTTTTTACCGTGAATGTCTGGCTGCTCCAGGGGAAAAAAGCCAAGCGGCTGGCCATCAAGAAACAGCGGTTGTACAATGATATCATGGAAGGGACCCTGCCCATCGGGATTGGTGCTGCTGTAGCCATCTCCTTTATTGTTCTGATATTTATTTTAACCTAACCAAAGACAGGTTTAACAGGTATATATATGGTAAAAATAGAGGATCTCAAACGGATCAACATGCTCAAGCAGGTGCCCGACCATCTGCTTGAAATTCTCAGCCAGGAAGCCCAGCTCAATATCTACGGTACCAACACCCAATTGTTTGCTGTGGGGGATACACTGAAGACTTTTTATCTGATGATCATGGGCCAGGTTGCCCTCAAGGTGGCCTTGACCGAAAATATCGACGTGATTCTGGATAATCTTCAGTCCGGAAGGTCCTTTGGCTCATCCGCTTTAATAGAAGGGGCTATTGCCTCTTATACGGCGGTGTGCCAGGAACCCTGTGAGGTGATTACCCTCCAAGGCAGCAGGATGCTTGCTCTGTTTGAGGCCAACCCGGAACTGGCTTACCATCTCATGACCGGGGTGGCAGGCCAATACAAGCGCACCATGGACAAGCGTGCCAGGATGATCATGAAAACCCTGGAAGAACACCCTGAATTGAGGCAGCACATAAACGACATAAATGAGTTGACTCCGGTCTACTAAGGAAACAAATGGTTGAAATCAAGGATTTGAAAAAGATAAATTTTATGAGCGGCCTTTCGGACGAAATTCTGGAGCAGATTGTCTCTGTTGCTCAGATGGAGACCTTTGGCGAAGAAACCACCCTCATTCGCCAGGATCAGACCCAGAATCTCATTTACATGCTGGTTTCCGGACGGATTTTCCTCAATTGCCGGACCTCCGGTGCCAAAGTTCTGACTCTGGATGAACTGGTCCCCGGCCAGACTTTTGGTGTGTCCGCCCTGCTGGACAATTCTCCAGCCACCTATACGGCCATCTGCGCCGAAGAGTGCACCCTGATTACCCTGTCATCTGCCCAGTTGCTTCAATTGTTCAAAACCGATTATCGTACCGGGTATGAGATGATGCAGCGGGTGGTGGAGAAGTTCAAAATCAGAATGAACAGGCATACGAGTCAGTTTCTGGAGTCTTTGGCCAATCATCCGGATGTGAAGGGGGTGGCTTAAAAAAGTAGTTCCCATTTTGTCTTCAAAATACCCAGTATTTTAGGGGGAAAACAAATTAGGTGATGTTCTTTTTATACGATCCCTGAGGGATCGCACAAAAAGAAAGGAAAGCCAGAAAAGTTAAGTGCAGCCTGTGGGCAGGGTTCATGGGCTGTTATTATTTTTTCCAGAATTCAGGTACCAAAAGGATAATCACCGTATAAAGCTCCAGGCGGCCGGCCAGCATACACCAGGAGAGCAGCCATTTGCCGGCGGCCGGCAGGTGGGCAAAGTTTTCTGATGGTCCCACAGTGCCAAACCCCGGTCCGATATTGCCGATGCAGGACGCTGTGGCACCGATGGCGGTGAGCATGTCCACGCCCATGCCTGACAGAAGAAGGGTGGCTGCAACAAAAATCATGATGTAAAGGGCTAAAAATCCCAGAATGGCCCGGAGCAGGTCTTCGGATATCATGGTGTTGTTGACCTTGATGTGGCTGATGCTTCTGGGGTGGATCAGCTTGAATAATTCTCTATAGCAGTATTTACAGCAGACCATGATCCGGGCGCATTTCATACCGCCGCCCGTGGACCCGGCCGAGGCCCCCATGAACATGAGAAATAAAATTATGGACTGGGAGAGCCCGGGAAATAGTTCGTAATCTGCTGTGGCAAATCCGGTTGTGGTGATGATGGAGGCGACCTGGAAGGCGGCAAACCTGAAAGCCTGCTCAAAACTGTCGTACACCGGTCCAAGGGTATTAAAGGTGATGACAAGGGTCAGTACGGCTATCAGCCCCAGGAAAAACCGGCATTCGCTGTCTTTCCAGAAGGCCAGGGGTTTTCCCCTGAGCATCTGGTAATGAAGGGAAAAATTGATGCCTGCCAGGATCATGAAAATGGTGATAGTGTAGTCAAAATAAGCAGAGTTATAATGAGCGATGGAGGCGTTTTTCGGGGAAAAACCGCCCGTGGGCAGGGTGGTCAGGGCATGGCAGACAGAATCAAATACAGACATACCGCCCAGGTAAAGAAAAACGCCCAGAATCAGGGTCATGCCCGCATACACCATCCATAGAATTTTTGCGGAATCTGACAACCTAGGGGTGAGCTTATCCGGAACAGGACTTGGGACCTCTGCCTTATAAAGTTGGATCCCGCCCACCCCTAAAAAGGGGAGGATGGCCAGGGAGAGTACAATGATTCCCATGCCCCCCAGCCACTGGATGAGGCTCCGCCAGAGCAGAAGGCTTGGAGCGGCCCCTTCAATATTGGTCATGATTGAAGAGCCTGTGGTGGTGAAGCCGGATACGGATTCGAAAAATGCATCGGTATAAGTTGAAAAGTCCGGTGCCAGAAAAAAGGGCAGGGCACCGAAAAGGCCTATGGCCAGCCATCCTAAAGCCACCACGGCCATGCCTTCTTTCTGGTTGATATAGGTCTGGTCGTCGGTTTTGGCGAAGGCCAGAGTCAAAACCAGTCCCATGGCCGTGGTCAGGGCCATGGCAATGGCGTGGCCGGGGTGGGCCCCGTCTTTAAGGTAGAGGCTGCAGACCAGAGGGACCGCCATGGACAGGCCCAGTACAAAGAGGAGAATTCCAATGATTCTGAGGATAAACGGCCAGCGCATCAGACAAACCCCAGCTTGACGGTGAGCAGTTTTTCCATTTTTTTGACGGCCTGCTGAACCGCAAAAAGTATGATTCGGTCTCCGGGAGCCACCCGGCTGTCTCCTGTGGGGATGACAACGTTGTCCTCCCGGATGATGCAGACCAGAAGAGCCCCTTTGGGAAAGGAAATTTTCTTGAGCGGGGCTTTGGTGATATCAGAGGTTTCCAGGGCAATGGCCTCGATAAATTCTCCCCGTTCCCCGAAAATGGAAATATCGGATATCACGTTGCCCTGGCGGATATCCTGAAGGATGGAGGAGACGGCCGACACCCTGGTGCTCACGATTTTTTCAATGCCGATGGTGGAAAGCAGGGGGTAATAATCTGACTTTCCGATGCGGGTTATGGTATTGGTCACTCCCATGTTTTTTGCCAGCAGGGAGACAAGAATATTGGTTTCATCATCATTGGTTACGGAGACCACGGCATCCATCTGCCCGATGTTTTCTTCCATGAACAATTTCTGGTCGGAGCCGTCACCATGAAGAACAACTGCTTTGTTCATCTGTTCGGATATTTCATGGCACCGGCCCAGGTCTGATTCGATGATTTTGACCTGGATTTTTTCTTTCTCAAGAGCTTTTCCCAATTGAACCCCAATGCGCCCCCCTCCGACGATCAACACCTTCTTTACCGGGGTAAGGCTGATACCTAGAAGATTCAGGGTCTTTTCAAGGTTTCGGGTTTCTGTAACAAAATAGATCAGATCATTGACTTTGGTCTTATCCTTGCCTCTGGGAACAATAACCTCATTGCCTCTGATGATGGCTGCAATCAGAGGGCGGTCCTCACCAAAGGCCGTATAGAATTTTGAAAGTTCCATGCCTGCAATGGGGGAAGATCTGTCCAGGCGGATACCCACATATTTGACCTTTCCGTCCAGGAAATCGCCAATATCCTTTGCCCAGGGCACCTCCATAAGTTTTTGGATGGTTTTGACCACTTCGACCTCAGGGTTGATAATGGTGTCGATACTTGGGTTGTCCTGTTTGAATTTGCCGTGAAAGGGAATAAATTCTTCATTTCTCAGGCGGATGAGCTTCCGGGTCAGGGGGGATATCTGATTGGCGATGAGGCAGGCCACAATGTTGATTTCATCGCTGTCTGTCACGGCCAGCAGAAGATCTGCATCCAGGATACCGGCTTCGGTAAGGGCTGCCGGGCTGGAACCAGATCCGGTGACCACCTGGACATCAAGATCTTCAGTGATTCGCCGGGTGGCCCGGGGGTCCTGATCTATGACGGTAACATTCTTGCTCTCCTGGGCCATGCGGCTGGCAATATTGTACCCGACCTGGCCGGCCCCGATAATGACTATTTTCAATCTTTTTCTCCTGTTTTAGTGCACAATGAGATGGGCCAGTTTATGGCCGATCGCATATTCCAGGAGTTTTTTACTAAATCAGGCCGGGGCTGTCAATCTATCCGATATGTGTCGTTGATTTGGACTTGTTTTCTATAAGGCCGGCTTGTTTTTCCATGAGGCTGAGTTCAAGTTTTGCTTCCATGGCCAGCCTGTCCCTGTTTTTTTGGATTTCGGCCTGCTGCCTGATAATTTCATTTTGGGTTTTATGGGCTAAAATTGTTTTTACGATGCCAAAAATGCCCCCAAGCAGGATAATGCCGAGGATGACCCATTTTAATTCAGAGATGGTCTCATAAGAAATTTTTCCGACGTACACGAGCAGGTCAGGTACCATCCAGAGGAGGAGGGCAATGAGTAGAACTGTTGCTGCAAGTGAATAAATATTTAAGCGACCCAGAGTGGAAAAGAGTTTTTCGAATTTAGTTTCTTCAAAATCAGAGACTGTTTCTCCACCAGGTTCTCCAGAGGCTGCTTCTTCGTTTTCTTTGTTCTTTATATCTTCTTGATTATCTTTTTTTCGGGGGGAGTGAAATATATCCTCGAATACTTTTATGATGAAAGCTGTAAATAGAACCACGATTAGCGGAATACATATGGACAGGGCAATCCAGGCTCTTGTGGGGAATTTATTTTCTTGTTTCAGGCGGGTCACGGTGAATCCGGCGTCTTTGAAGTTTGAGATGCCGCATGCCCGTTTAAATTCTCTTATATGGGTGATATTATACTCATTTTCATATACCATCTGATTTTCGGCATTGTAGATTCTTACAATATCCTGGTTGGCTGAAAACGCAATACAGACAATCAGGATTCCGAACTCAATGATTCCGAATATCACCAGTATTAAGACCAGTCCGGGAACACGATTGTCTATAAGCTTACGTAATTTTTCCTCACTCATTGCCAAAGCCTTTAAGCTAAACCAGTCATAAGATATAGGTTGAAGAAGGGTAGGGGGCAGGAATCTTGGCCTGCCCCGGTAAAGGGGCAGGCCAAGTAAATAAACTATTCAACGATGTCACAAATCAGGTCAAAGATGTCAGCTAATCGTAATATTCCGACAACCACATCCTCATCCAATACAAGCAAAGATTGGTGACATCCCAGGATAAACTGGTGCACGGCTTCGGCAGCAGGGGCGTCCTGGGACACATACTCTCCTTTGGAAGGAGAGTACATGATCTCTTTTACGGTCAACCGGGATGCTTTTCGGACAAGATCTTCCATGGTCTCATCCCATAGCTCCATCTTGTCCACCAAAGACGTCAGAAATTCCATGTTAAACCCGAACCGGGATAAACCGATGCTGCCGGTATCGTCTGAGTGCTCAAACTGCCGGTACTTGGGTTCCAATGCTTTAAGAATCTCTCTAAAACCCAGTTTGCCTACGATATTTTTCTCTTTATCAAAAGCCAGGACTGCACGGTGTTTATGGTGGTAGGTGGTATCTGTTTGGGCGGCTTTGAGCACCCGGATCGCATCTGCGAGAAATGCATCCTGTGACACTGTCGCATAGTCCGATAAAGGAATCATCAATTCTTTTATTTTTTTGGCTTTCATCGCATCCACTCCTTTTATTATTCTAATTCAGAGTAATGGGCATTCCCATGAGGGGCCAAATTACAAGAACAGCTATACCTGTAACTATCATTAGAATAACAGAGGCAGGGATTCCATACAAGAAAAACTCGCCCGTGGTAAATTGTTTGGAGTCATAGGCAATGGCATTGGGTGCCGCGCCCACCAGAAGAAGAAAGGGCATTCCGGCAACTACCAAAGCGGTGAAAAGGATAACATCCGGGGCAACTCCGAGGTAGGGTGCGATAACCAGGGCCACGGGCAGTGAAATGGCAATGGCTGCCACATTCATGATAAAGTTGGTCATCATCATGATAAAAAAGGCAATACTCATGACAAAGACAAACCAATGGGATTCCTGGAACATGGTCAGCCAGTTGATGGCAAGCCACTCTGCCGCACCGGTTTCCCAGAGACAAAATCCAATACTCATGGCCCCGCCGAACAGCAGCATGATATTCCAGGGTACAGCTTCCAGGTCTTTGATATCCAGCAGGCGGAATATAAAGAACATAATGGTGGACACCAGGATGATGGCATTCTTATCCAGAACATTCAATGCCGGGATAAATTGTTTGATGGACATGATAAAGATACAGGAAAAAATGATTACCGCCGCAAGGATTTCATCCTTGGTGATTTTTCCCATGGCAGCACTCAGGTTTTTAGCTTTTTCCCTGAGGCCTGGAATGGTTTTCTGTTCAGGCTTGAAAAAGACCATGAAAAAACCCCAGAGGATAAAGGTCATGGCCCATCCAATGGGAAACATATAAAATGTCAGTTCAAAAAAGGAGACATCTCTGCCGACGATGTCTTTGAAAAAACCTAAGGCAACGGCGCCTCTGGCGGCACCAAGCAGGGTGACAATGGATCCTGCGCCAGCCACAAAGGCCATTCCCATGAACAGGCCCTTGCCGAATTTAGTGGGCTTGTCATCTTCGGTATACATGGCGTAGATGGTCATGAGCAGGGGAAACATGGTGGCTGCAACAGCGGTATGGGCCATGATATGGGTCAGGGCAGCGGTGACCACAAAGCAGCCCAGGTAGATCATGGAAGTTTTTTCCCCCACAACGGCCAGCATCTTGTAGGCCAGCCGTTTGGTGAGCCCTGTTTTGGTGAAGACCATACCGATGACCAGGGAAGCAAAGATAAAGAGAACCGAAGGGGTCATAAAGTCGGTAAAGGCTTTTGACGCCGGACGGATCATGAAAAGGACCTGTAATACACCGATTGTAAGACTGGTTATGCCGATGGGCACAACTTCAAATACCCACCAGGTGCCGGCCAGCAGAAATACGGCCAGCGCACCTTTTGCCTCTGGACTTAAAACAAAGTGTTTACCGGTGGGGTCAATTGCATCCGGAAAGGCCGGGGCAAAGTTTACAACTGCAAACAGAAGCACACCTGTCAGGATAAAAACAATACGTTTCCAGTCAATATTTGAGCCGGAACTAGTTGCTGCATTGGTCGTCATCTTAAAAACCTCTCTTAAATAAAAATTATATAATTTACACTATAGGGTTATATCTCCCTTAAAATTCTAAAATTCGTTTTAATTAAGATGGTAATTAAACTTTTGTCAAGCAAATCCGGAGAAAATTGGGGGGAATTCAAGGTGATTTACTGCGATATGAAGTTTTTTCAGTGTCTTAAACACATCGGCCCCGGTTGTGGAAAACCGGGGCCTGGGCCAGGGTGAACTCTGTTTTACCCGGCGGCTCGTTCCCCGGGTACGGGCAGAGGAACGGCCGGGCAGATTGTGCGCGTCAACAACGGTGTTTCATCAATTGCCGTAACGCTGGAGAATATCTTTTATTTTATCTTCGGTCTGTTTTTCAACAATAAGCATTTTGTCTGCTTTTGCCTGTTTTATTTTATCCGAAAGGGCCTCAAGGTTTGCTGGTTTTTCAAGAAAATCCGCAGCCCCTATTTTCATGGCCTCCACGGTTTTTTCCACTGTTGCATACCCGGTTAGCAGGATAATCTGTAATTCCGGATTTTTATTTTTAATGGCTTTGAGGGCCTCCATTCCGTCCATTTCAGGCATCTGAAAATCCATTACAATGGCATCAAATGTTTTTTTTGCGAGAATTGAGAGGGCCTTTTCGGCTGATCCGGCAGTTGTCACCTCCATACCCATGGCTTCCATGCGATGGGACATGATTTCCAGAAATTCTTTTTCATCATCAACAAGCAACACTTTTTCAGACATTTTGATTCTCCTTCCACTGGGTCTGCCTGCAGTTCCGGCAGACAAGACAATTGATTCGGATTTACCTTTGTTTTTTCCATTCAAGAGCAAAACCGTTTTTTATGTTTTTATTTACTTTAACATTTAAAAAACGAGTCAATTCAATTTCTTCCCGCCTGGTAAACAGCTCATCTAAACCACCGGGTCTGACCCTGGTCATGGAGAACCGGAGACTGGGTCCCGTCAAAGCCGGGGCAAAGGAGATGGTTAATATTTTATCTCCGTCTGCCGCTGACATGCTGGTCTGAACGGCCCTGAACAGTAAAAGATTCAGAAGGAAAGGAGGGTCGCCAAGATAGATCCGGTTTTCCGGGGGAATGATTTTAATTTCAACAGCATGGTTCCTGATAATTCCGGAACAGAGATCCAGGACAAGGATAAGTGCTGTTTCAATATCTGTGACCGCGTTTTCAGAGGCTAGGTTATGGGCAAACCGGTTCAGTTTTTTTAATATCTGATCACTGCGCTCAACCTGCCTTCTTATTGTTTCCGTGACCTTTTTGTCACGATTCTGCGCAAGGGTGCGGGTAAGATCCTGGTGGAGCAAATCTTCAAGCAATCCGGTATTTTCGTTTATAATTGCCAGGTGGTTTTTCATATCATGGGTTGCAGAGATTGCTATTTCAGAGAAAAACATCATCATGCAATTCATCATGCGTAATGATGGTTCCGGTGGCTTTGATTCAGGCTGATGTGTATTCATACTTGGCATCATATTCTTTTCATGGTTTGTTCGGAGACGGGGGCTCCGGCAAGTATTGCATTTGTTGGGGACATATGTTACCAGATTATCAGTTAAATTTAACCGGTTACCCGATCGGTTTCAGAATGATCATTTAATTTGCCTGAAAAGTCAAGGTGAAACCCGGGGCCGACGCAAGTAAAACCGGCACGGTTTTTTATATTTGTAAATAAAAATGCTTATGTCACTGGTAAGGATTCAGCTGGGTTTGCCTACACAGGTTAACTCACTGGAGTCATTAAATCGGACGATTTTGTATGCGTTCACCCTGAGAATCAACGGAGAATCAATTGCCTGAAAAAGCCAAGCTTTTGGAACAACTCAGCAGCAACGGGTTTAAGGTGCCAGACTTCATACATTTAGCGGCGGAAAAATTTGAAACCAAGGATTTTTCCGAACTGGAATCCTTTCTGGCAAACCATCGCGACAGTTATAAAGTGATTGCCAGAAGCGCCCACCCTCTGGAATCAGAATTCAAGGGCGGCACCTTTGATTCCCTTGAAACCTATGCCGATGCCGGGGGGATTGTTTATGCCCGGAATAAAATCATTAAAATGGCTTTGGAGTCCAAAAATCTGTCCATCAAGCGCCAGCAGATTTTCAACCATGCCCCGGAAATAGATATTCAGGAGATGGGGGTAATTGTCATGCCTTTTGTCAACGGCTCCAGTGTCATGGCCAAGATGATCGGTGACGACTGGGAATTCGGCTATTGCCGAAACAGGAATCATAAGGTACAAAAAGATCCCCATATCACCAAAGTGCCCCATGACCGGCAGCTGGTTCAGCTCTCCAAGGCCATTCAGGAATGCCTGGGGTTCAAATGTGAAATTGAATATATCATTTCCATGGAAGGGGATATCTATGTGGTCCAGGCCAAGGATATTTCCACCATTGAAACTCTGGAGGAAAAAGAGAGCCAGCAGTCCATCCGACTGGACGGTATAAGAAGGATCCGGAAACGGAGAAATTACCGGGAACGGCCCGTTTATGTCATGGATAATAAAGCTTTTTATATCCGGATCATCAGTCTGTGTGAGGATTTTTTCCAGGATAAGGCACCTGAATCAGCTGAACTCGGTATTCAGAAGATTCTTGATGCTGTGGCCGCCTATGAGGATGAACTCGAATCCTTTGCCCTTCGCCACCAGCGGTTTGCCATTCTCGGTTATGCCATCCATGATAAAGGAGATCTTTACCAGGTGGCCAACCACTACCTGGACGATTACCCCGATTTTCAGAAGCAATTGTCAAAGGTACTTCATAATAACCTGTATAAGATTGACATCTTCCTGGGGGAAGCCGATACCCTCATTGCCAGGGATAAATTTAGGCTCAATCTGTGTAGCCATGATGCCTATGGAATTGATACGGTGAGAAACCCCCTATGGTCGGCCTATTGGCACGCAAAACGTCACGATGACGTTATCAGGGAGTTTAGGCATTTGGGGTTTAAGACAGACGATACCATCGGCATTGATATTGATACCGAGGGGTGTCCCATCATCTACCGCCACTAGAAAAATCAACCCCAGCCTAATGGTCGATTTCCGATATACCGGCATTTTTATGTCTTGGAAACAGGCGATTCAACTCCCAAAACCGTTAACTTTTTGAGTGCGGCCTCAGTTGATTTATTTTCTACAAAATATGGTGTTAGACTGCTATCTAAGGTCTATATGTGGTGTCTCTATGGCCTGGTTAGATAACATACAGGAGTCGGCGGCGGCTTTTTACATTGCCATCTTCCTTGACAAACCGAAAATTCTAAATTATGACGGATTGACTTCCTCAACGTAATTCAACGGAAGAAAATAAAGATAGGGGTATCTTAATATGAGTCAATTTTTCTTAGCATTACTGTGTATCCTGTTCGGCGGTGTGTCTTCCCTTATTCTGGCGAAAAATTTCAAACTTTCCAAGACCCTTGCTGTTTTATTTATCAGCGGGGGAAGCCTTTGGGGGATGCTTGATGCAATGGGCAGTCTTCTGGGTGAGGGCAGCGGTTCCGCATCCTTTGTCTTGTTGAACGTGTTTGAGTTTGTGTTCCGGGTGGATGGGCTTTCCGCCTTTTTTCTCATGGTGATTTTTGCAATCTGCCTTATGGCCGGAATTTACAGTTATCATTACATGGATTCACCGGGGAAAGCCCTGGGAACGGCCGTGAGTTATTTCTTTTTCAGTATTCTTGCCGCATCCATGGCCCTGGTGGTCACAGCTGGCAATATGATCGCTTTTCTGCTTTCCTGGGAACTTATGTCCCTGTCATCCTTTTTTCTGGTTATTCACAATTACCGGTCTGAAGAGAGCCGCAAGGCAGGATTCCTTTACTTTGTATTTTCCCATATCGGGGTGATGTTTCTTTTGGCTGGGTTCGGATTGATGTACGGACATACCGGCAGTTTTGGATTCACCGGAATGGATGCCGTTCCTGATAGCATTAAGCTTCTGATTTTTATCTTTACCTTTATCGGATTCGGATCAAAGGCCGGGGTCTTTCCTTTTCATGTCTGGCTACCCCATGCCCACCCGGCCGCTCCAAGTCATATTTCGGCGGTCATGTCCGGGGTGATGATTAAAACAGGTATCTACGGAATTTTGAGGGTATATACTCTCCTTGATTTCAACACCCCTGTTTTTGGATATATTGTGGTCGTTGCAGGCGTGGTTTCGGGTATCCTCGGGGTGGTCTATGCTCTGGGGCAGCAGGATTTAAAACGAATGCTGGCTTACTCCAGTGTTGAAAATATCGGGGTGATTTTAATCGGACTGGGCATCGGGATGATCGGTATGGCATCCGGGCACCCCCTGATGGGGATGCTGGGATTTGCCGGCGGATTCCTTCATATCCTTAATCATTCTATTTTTAAATCCCTTTTGTTCATGGGGGCAGGCATGGTGCTTCATAAAACCGGTACAGGTTCAATTGATGCCTTGGGCGGCTTGCTTAAATCCATGAAAATCACCGGGGCGACATTTATTGTCGGCGCTCTGGCCATTTCAGGCCTGCCACCCTTTAACGGATTTGCCAGTGAATTTTTGATTTATCTGGGCGGTTTCAAAGGGGTCGGTCTGGAAGGTGGGACTCTGGTCATGGGAATCCTTGCCATTATTGGCCTGGCCGTTATCGGCGGTCTGGCCCTGGCCTGTTTTACCCGTGTCGTCGGTGTGGTCTTTCAGGGCGAACCTAGAACTGCGGCTGCGCAAAACTGTGATGAAAAAGGGCCGGCCATGTTGTTTTCCATGACGGTTCTGGCCCTGGCCTGTCTCGTGATCGGTGTTTTTCCCGGACTTTTCCTCAAAATGTCTATCCATGCGGTCGATGCCATGGGGATGGGCCTTTCTCTGGTTGCCTTTGAGCAGATTACCGCCGGGTATATCACTTCAAATATCACATTCGGGGCATTGATCTTCATGGTGATCCTTCTGATGGTGGCCGGTATCCGGTCTCTGGCCTACAAGGGCAAATCTGTGGAGAAATCGGGAACCTGGGGGTGCGGGTTTACCCAGCCCACAGTGAAAATGCAGTACACCGGAACTTCCTATGCCGGGTCTATTCTTGAGCTTTTCGGTCCGGCCGCTCCCCTGGATGAGGACCATCCCCCCATCCAGGGTCGGTTTCCGGAAAAGACCCGTTATAAAAGTCGTATCAATGATATTGCAGAACTTTATATGGAACGGGTCGCGGTCCGCCCGGTGCTCTATTTCTTTGATCGCCTCCGGTGGATCCAGCACGGGGATATCCATCTGTACATCGGCTATATTTTACTGGCTATCGTTTTGTTGTTGTTTTTTATATAAACCATAAGCTTTGGAAGGTTTCATGATTGAATCCATTTTGCTTTGGCTTACGGCCATCTTAATCGCTCCCTTTTTTTCAGCATTGATCCTCAAGGTAAAGGCATTTTTCGGGGGGAAAAAAGGTCCCCCACTGCTGATTAACTATTACACATTGATCAAGTTGTTTAAAAAGGGCTCTGTCTACAGCAACAGCACCACCCTGGTCTTTAAACTCGGTCCCATTGTCTCCTGCTGCACGGCAATTACGGTGCTTTTATTCCTCCCCATTGCGGGATTTGACCCGGTGTTCTCATTTAAAGGGGATGTAATTCTGGTCTTATACCTCCTGGGACTGGGCCGGTTTTTCACCATAGCGGCAGCCATGGATACGGCCTCCCCTTTTGAAGGTATGGGCGCGGCCCGGGAAGCCTATTTTCCCATTATATGTGAAGCTGCCATGTTTATGATTCTGATCTTTTTTTACAGGCTTACGGGCATGGTTCAATTGTCGGCCTTTTTTGCCGGCACAGGTTCTGCCGTCCTCTGGGATGCGGCAGGGGCGCCGTTGCTTTTCATCGTCATCGCCTTTTTCATCATCCTGCTTACGGAAAATTCAAGGGTACCGGTGGATGATCCAGCCACCCATCTGGAGCTGACCATGATCCATGAAGTCATGGTGCTGGACCATTCCGGCCCTGATTTAGCACTTATTGAGCTTGGTTCTTTTTGTAAGCTCTTTTTCTACTCTGCCATTGTTACCCGGCTGGCATTTCCTTTTACCACTGGTGTCACCGGCCTTGACCTTGCCATGTTCGGCGTTGTTTTGGGCTTGGTCTACATAACCGTGGGCGTTACAGAGTCGGTGATCGCCCGGTACAGGATGGATAAGGTGCCCCAGTTTGTATTGACCTCCTTTGCTTTGGCCTTTTTTGCAACCATCATAACTTTGGAGTTTATCTAATGATACTACATCCGGTTGACACCCTTTTATCCCTTGTCCTGCTGTCCATCCTGTTTTCATACGGGGCGGGCAGGGTGCCTGTGCTGATAAAGCTGCTGGCCTTCCAGGGGATTGTGGTTTCCCTTGTACCCTTTTTCACCGGCCACGACATGGCAGGGGGAGGGGCGGTTTTCACCGTGGTCACCCTGGGTATCCGGGGCATTATCATTCCCTTGAGCATCCATGTGGCCATTAAAAAGGTGGCCATAGAAAGGGAGGTGGAGCCTATTGTCGGTTACAAGGCTTCCATCCTCTGCGGACTTTTGCTCATCGTTGCGGCCACACTCATCTCCGGCCATCTGAACCTTGGGGCTGTGAGTGAATTCCGGTTGCTTCTGCCCTCGGCCATTGCCCTTCTGGTGACAGGCATGTTTCTGCTCATGGCCAGGCGCAATGCCATTGCCATGGTCATCGGGTATATCATGATGGAGAACGGTATCTATCTCATGGGTTCCACCTTATCGGTCAGGGCCCGCCACATTGTTGAATTCGGTATCCTGCTGGATGTCCTTGCCGGCGTCATGATCATGGCAATTATTCTGCAGAATATCAAACGTACGTTTGATGATGTTGACACGGCCAATCTGAGAACATTAAAGGAATAGCCATGGTTGAAATTGTATTTCTGACCCCGTTTATCACCGGTTTTTTAGCTTTTTTTATGCCCAGAACCACCGGACGACAACTTCTGGTCGCAACCGGCGCCATTCATCTGCTGCTCTCCCTTATTATATGGCAGACAAAGCCTGTGGCCCTGTTTCCCGAATATTTTTCCGTGACCCCGGAGGGGATGCTTTCCCTTCTGGTGATTTCTCTGCTTTTTTTCCTGATTTCCATTTATACGGTGGGGTATCTCAAGAGGAGCGAGCTTAAAACAGAAAAATTGTTTTCCGGATTTATGCTGCTCTTTTTATCAACCATGACGATGGTGACCCTGTCGGACCATATTATGGTGCTCTGGATCGCCATTGAGGCCACCACCCTGGCAAGTGCACCTTTGATCTACACCCACAGGTCGGCCGCCTCCCTTGAGGCCACCTGGAAGTATGTGATCATCTGTTCCGTGGGCATTGCCATGGCCCTGTTGGGAACGGTTTTTATTACCTTTGCCATGGATACGGGCGGTGTTGATACGGCGCTTTCATTTTCCGCCCTGACCCAGGTGGCGGACAAGATGAATCCCATCTGGCTTAAGGCCGGCTTTGTATTCATCCTGGTGGGCTATGGCACTAAAATGGGGCTGGCCCCCATGCATACCTGGCTTCCTGACGCCCACAGCGAGGCCCCCAGTCCTGCTTCAGCACTTCTTTCCGGGGTGCTGCTCAACTGTGCCTATCTGGGTATTTTCAAAACCAATAAAATTATGCATGCAGCCGGACTTTCTGATTTTTCAGGTACCATTCTCATCGTCTTCGGCCTCATGTCCATTCTTGCGGCCGCCACATTCATCCTCAAGCAGAATGAATATAAAAGGATGCTGGCCTATTCCAGTATTGAAAATATGGGCATCATTGCAGTCGGCACCGGCATTGGCGGCATCGGGATTTACGGAGCCGTGATTTGCATGATCCATCACAGTCTGATCAAATCCTCCCTGTTCCTGTCTTCGGGCAACATCCTTTTGGGATACGGTGACAGGATGATTAAAAATACCGGAGATATGGTAACCCGGCTGCCCAAAACCTTTGTTGCATTTTTCAGCGGGTTTGCGGGGATTTCAGGTTTCCCGCCCTTTGGGATTTTTATCGGAGAATTATTCATCATTGTGGGGGCCTTCAGGGCAGGACATTATGTGGTTGCCGGTATTTTTATCCTCAGCCTCTGTGTGATATTTGCCGGATTTGCAAACCAGATCATGAAGATTTCATTTAACAGCTCAGAAAAGGATTCAAACCGGACAGTCGACTTCAAAGAAACAGCCGGCATGATCTGGCCCCAGTATATTCTTTTGCTGACTTCCCTGGTATTGTGTTTTTTCATGCCGGACGCCCTGTATCAAACCATTGTGGATGCCGTGACAGCCATTGGCGGAGGACTTAAATGAGAAACGCATTTTTAGAAGTTGAAAATGGTAAGGCTATTTCCCGGGATTCCATTCCCCACCTTCCCTTTAACCGGTTTTATGATCTTGCCCTTGCATCTGCAAACGAGGGGGGCAAGGTGGTCCAGTTCTTTGGGTATGAAGATGCCGGAAAAATGAAATTTTTGGCTGTGTTGAGGCTTAAACGCCTCTGGGTTGCCGGTTGCGATGCACCTCAGACCTATCCGGCCCTGAGTAGAAGTGCCGAACCCTTTCACCTCTTTGAAAGGGAAATTGCCGAGCAGTTCGGCATCCGGCCTGAGGGGCATCCCTGGTTGAAAATGGTGAGGTACCATCCCAACAGCCGGAATCTGCCTGATGTGTTCGGTAATGATTATACCCAGGATATTCCGGGGAACTATCCCTATTACCAGGTTGCCGGGGATGAAATCCATGAGGTGGCAGTAGGGCCGGTACATGCCGGGGTAATAGAACCGGGGCATTTCAGGTTCAACTGCATTGGTGAACGGGTGCTTCACCTGGAAATCCAGCTGGGATACCAGCACCGGGGGATTGAGAACATGCTTCATAATGTCCCGGTCAAACGGCTGCCCAACCTGATTGAAAACATGGCCGGAGATACCACCATCGGACATAGTCTGTGCATGGCCCAGGCCGTGGAAGCCCTGACCGGCACCCAGCCGGATAAGGGTGCTAAAACCATCCGGGTTATTGCTCTGGAACTGGAGCGGTTGGCCAACCACATCGGGGATCTGGGTGCCTTGAGCGGGGACGTGGCCTTTTTGCCCCCTGCCAATTACTTTGGTAGGATCAGGGGAGATTTTTTGAACCTTGCCCTTCTGCTCTGCGGAAACCGGTTCGGCAAAGGTATGATCCGGCCCGGCGGGGTGAGTTTCGATCTTTGTGATGAGGTGCGCCAGACACTTGATGAGCGGCTACAAGAACTCAAACCCCAGGTGGAGCATGTGCTGGAACTTCTTTTTTCCGCTTCTACGGTTCGGGCCCGTTTTGAACATTGCGGGGCCGTAAGCCAAAAAGATGCCGGACACCTTGGTCTGGTCGGCCCTGCCGGCAGGGCCAGCGGTCTTGGTTATGATGCCCGACGTGAATTCCCCACAGAGGTCTATGGGGAAATCGGGATTCCCGTCAATGCAAAACCCAGCGGGGACGTATGGGCCCGGGCCAGGGTCCGGTATGATGAGGTGCTTCAGTCCATTAATATTATCCAGTCTTTGATCACCAGGCCCGTTGAAACCTCAGTGGTGCTTCCTGGAGCCTATGATCTTGCTCCGTCTTCCTTTGTCGTTACCTTGAACGAAGCCTGGCGGGGGGAAGCCTCCCATTGCATGCTCACCGACGAGAAAGGCGGCATCCTCAGGTACAAGGTGAAAGATCCGTCGTTCCATAACTGGAACGGCCTTGCCATGTCGTTGCGGGATACGGGCATCTCTGATTTTCCCTTGAACAATAAGAGTTTTAACTTGTCCTATTGCGGATTTGACCTTTGATGGGGAATCAAATAACAACAAACGATGAAAAAGCTTGCACAAAAAGCTGCTCTCGCTGTTTGAGCTGTTTTCGCTGTTCTCGTTTTTTCATAAAATCATAAAGAGAGTGCCACATGCTCAATACACTTAAAAACAGATTTGAACAAGGGTACAGAACCTGCAACTATCCCAAGGAAAAACCAGCTGTATTTTCCAGGTATCGTGGAAAACCCGTGATTAAACCCCAGGCCCCGGCCGAGATCATAGCGGCCTGTGTAGCAGCCTGCCCCCAGGATGCCATTGACGGGGATAAAAAGATGATTGATATGGGTCGCTGTGTGTTCTGCGGCACCTGCGAGCGGATCTCAAAGGGTGAGTTTATCTCCTTTAGCGGAGATTTTGAAATCGCTACATCGGAAAAAGGGGATCTGATCACCGACGGTGGTGCCCTTCCCGATCTGGCTCAACATTCAAAACAGCATTTTAAGAAATTGTTCGGCCGATCCCTTCAGTTGCGCCAGGTTTCCGCGGCCGGATGCAATGCCTGTGAGGCGGATCTCAACGTTTTGGCCACCCCGTTTTTTGACCTGGCCCGGTTCGGGATCAATTTTGTGGCCTCCCCCCGTCATGCAGACGGAATCGTGGTCACAGGACCTGTGTCCAGGAATATGAAAACAGCCCTGCTTCAGACCTATGAGGCCGTGCCTGATCCCAAGATCGTGGTGGCCGTGGGCTCCTGTACCATCACCGGCGGCCCATTTACTGGAAGCCCTGAAATTACCGAAGGTCTGGACACCATCTTGCCCGTTGACCTGTTTATACCGGGCTGTCCCCCTCATCCTCTGACCAATCTTCACGGTTTTCTTTCTTTTTTTAAATAAACCGGCCTGGATTGGTATTATAAGATTTCGGTGTATCCCTTTGTTTGGATTTGTTTTAAGCCAAAGGGATGCATCGTTTTTTTTTATGGTGGAACTGGCGGTCGGCCTTCAGTACCGCCGCCAGGAGGTCTTTATGGTGATGATGAGAAGAGATGGTGGTGGTCTGATGGATCTCATCTGAAGAAGAGATACCATCGGTGGGCAGGTCTCAACACATGTCCCGCTGCCCATACACCCACTTATTTTTTCTATGGTCATATGATTGCTCCTCTATTTTTTGGGCGGAGGGCTGTCCGGCATTTCATTTTGCTCAAGATACCCGTCTGTGTTTTTATCAAATTGAGCGAAATGAGCATCCGGGCCCGGAAACTCTTCTCGGGACATCTTTCCGTCATTGTCTTTGTCAAACTTTTTGAAAAGCTGGGCCTTTGACGGTGGTTGTTTCCCATGGGACCTTTGCTGGCCGGTCCAGGCCTTATGACCGGAACAGCCAATGATGGCTGCTGTCAGAATCAAGAGAGTTGAAACAGTGATGGTCTTTTTTGTATCAAAACTTTTTGTTTTCATAGTCGCTCCTTGTCTGTTGAATTTTTGACCTGATGCAATGATAGCAATCAATTATGTGGGGCATGGGATCAAAATGTGTGGACAATTGGAGGATTGGCCATATACCCTTGAAACGGATTTGTTTTCATAATACTAAAATGTAGATCCATTGAAAATTTATAAATAACAATTAATAAAAAACCTCCCGTGAAAATTAAATATAAAATTTTTCTCACATTGATTTCAACTGCCTGTCTTATCCTCCTTTTGGTGGTGGGCGTCATGCAGATCAGTATCCGTAAAAATTTTATTGAATTTGTAAATGATGTGGAGTTTGCCAAACAATCCAAAATGCTGAATTTTCTTAAAAAACGCTATGAGCAGGATTCCGGATGGGAGGGTTATCGCAGAAATCCTGGTGCCTGGCACAGGCTTTTATCAGAATCCCGTCCCAAGGATGTGGGCCCTGGGCCAGGAAAACCGCCTCCCTCTACCGGCCCCAAAGGAGGTCCGCCCCCACCCGGACCCATGCCTCCCGGGTCTCTTCATCGCAGGTTGTGCCTTTTTGATGCAGACAAAGCCTATGTGGCCGGGTGGTGCCGTCAGGAGAGTCAATTTGATTTTCACCGCATTGTTCTTTCAGGACAGACCATTGGGTGGCTGGGTCTTGAAAACAGTGATGAAATGAGAAATCCCCTGGAATTGATTTTTCTTAAAAAGCAGGTTCGGTCATTTTATGTGATTGGATTTGGGATACTTGTTTTGGCGCTGGTAGTTTCCTATATTGCTGATAGGCATATCCTGTATCCCATTCAAGGACTTGCCAGGGGGACCCGCGCCATGGCGCAATTCAATTTTGATACCCGGATAAGTGTAAATTCAACGGATGAACTCGGGGAGCTTGCAGGGGATTTTAACCGCATGGCCCAAACCCTGAAACAATACGAGACCATGAGAAAAAACTGGATTTCAGACATTTCCCATGAATTGAGGACCCCGGTAGCCGTCATTCTCAGTAAAATAGAAGCCCTTCAGGATGGTATCCGTGAATTGACTCCCGAACTGCTGGATTCCCTTCACCAGGATGTTTTAGGCTTAGGGAAATTGATTAACGATCTGCATCAGATTTCCCTCATGGACTCGGAAAACCTATCCATAAACCTGGGGTCGGTTTCCCTTTCAGCGCTTTTCGGTAGGACCCTGGAGACTTTTTTAATCCGGTTCGAGCAGCAGGGGATTGAGATTCAAAAGGAATGGAGAACAGATGACTTTACTGAGGTTAAAGGAGATGCGGCATTGTTGATGCGCGTGTTCACCAACCTGCTGGAAAACACCCTGAAATATACCGATTCCCCCGGGGTATTGAAACTGGACTTCCGGATAAAAAAAGAAACGGTCCTGGTTGAGATTGAAGATTCTTCACCCGGGGTTCCCGGGGGCTGTCTGGAAACTATATTTGAACGGCTTTACCGGGTTGAACGGTCCAGAAATAAATCCCTTGGGGGAAGCGGTCTTGGATTAAGCATGAGCCGGGAAATCATTTCCCGGCACCGGGGAACTATTAAAGCCATGAATTCATCTCTGGGCGGACTGAAGATAGAAATTGAACTGCCACGGGTAAACAGGAAATCCAATAAATATACGCCAAAAATAAAGCAGGTTACACATGGCCGGTGACCATTTACTGATTGTGGAAGACGAGCCTGATATTGCCTGTATCTTACGGGATTATCTTATCCGGGAAGGGTACCGGGTTACCGTAATGGGCCGTGGGGATAAGGTCGTAGCCTTTGTAAAGGAAGAAACTTTATCCATGCTGCTTTTGGATATTATGATTCCCGGGGTGGATGGAAAAACCATTTGCAGGGAAATTAGAAAATTCTCAGACATTCCCGTGATCATGATTACCGCAAAAGTAGACGAGATAGACCGGATTATCGGATTTGAACTGGGGGCGGATGATTATATCTGTAAACCCTTCAGTCCCAGGGAGGTAGTGGTCAGGGTTAAAGCTATATTGCGCCGGGTGTTCAAAACCTCTTCCGGGGATGTTCTGAATGCCGGGCCTCTCGAACTGAGCAGGCCCTCCCGTATGGTCACCGTAAAGGGTAGCGAGTTAGGCCTGACCCCCAGTGAATTTGACATATTGTCAATTTTAATGGCGAGCCCGAACCGGGTCTTTACCCGGGCCCAATTAATAGATACAGTCCAGGGGTATAATTACGACGGATATGAGCGGACCATTGATTTTCACATTAAAAATTTGAGGAAAAAAATTGCAGAACAACTTCCCGGAGAAAAAATGATTCGATCCGCCTATGGATTGGGATACAAATTAGTCGTCTTACAGGAGAAATAAATCCATTGGCATGGCCGGATACCCTTGAAGGGTATCCGGCCGGACAGGGCGTCAGGCGGTTACATCAAAATTTCCGGAACGGTTTTCCAGGTATTCCAGCAACTGTGTTAATAAGTTTTCATCCTCCGCTGGATCGTCAGACATCTGCCCACCTTGGGACTCATAAGCAGAAATTACTTGCCCGGAGGGAGGTGGCGGTGGTGCAAATCCAGCTTCGGCCAAAACTGATTTTAATTCAACACCATTTAATTGACCGTCACCGTCTGAGTCAAAATCAAGGAAATTGCTGCTCAACTCCGAGCCGGTTACTTCCAAAATGCCCTGGGTTAAGATATTGTATTCAGATTCGGAAATGGCGCTGTCCGAGTCTGAATCCACCGCATTAAACATACCAAGGGGATCCTCAGTTGCCTTCCCTGAACCGCCGGAGGGCGGTGGCGGCGGTGCACCTACTCCAAAGAAGCCTTGGGAGCCCTTCCCGCCTAACTGGTAATTTAAGGATATCATATTGATAAGATTACCTGTACTACCGACATTTCCAACCATGTCTTACCTCCTTACCGTTTCAGTTTAAAACCGGCCATTAAAGGGATTTAAGCATCTTTTTATTTTTAGGCTGTTTTATACATTAAAGAAAAATTGAGTGGACAGTAAGATGAAATTGTGTGGAAAAATAGAGACAACCACTAAAAATGCGGGTTCCGGCCGTTTACGACAATTTGTAATTGAAAAATATCCGGTACTTGTCTCTTTTTACACCCTGTGGTATACATTTTCTTCGTATGAACGGGGTAACTAAAAAATTAGATTCAGGATAAGGGTAAATATATGAGTCAGTTAAGAAAGCTTAATGATCGGATTATCAGCCGGGTCAACGTAAATTTGGCCGAGTTTGATTTTGATACTGAAGATTTCGTGATGAACACGCTTGACCATGAAAAAATGGTTAAATTTTATGCGTTTTACGGGATAACAGCCCATCATCCCATTTATTTTCACTTTAAGAATTCAAATATTGCCGGCAGTTATTTTCTGGGCAAATGCATTGCCAGCCGGTCTGCCATTTATAAAAGTGATGTCAGGGGAGATGAGCTGAAACGGAAAGGGGATAATATCAGATGTGCAAAGCATATTCCCCTGGTTGAAGATGAGGTGATTTCCATCAAAGACAGTCTCTTATACAAGACATTGGTTCATTCCAATTCACACAATCCTGAATGCCCTGAAGAATTCGGCATCCGGAATACCATTTCAGCCCATTATGCCAATATCCACGGGTCAACCCTGGAGGGGTGTTTCCTAGGGCCTTTTTCAACAGTTGATCTAATGAACCTCCATTCCTGCATCGTGGGAGAGTTTTCATATGTCCAGGTGGGAGAACTTTTTCACCGGAGGATTGAACCGGGAACCGTGTGGATCAGGAGCAAGTCCTTTGAGTTTAAATTCAGATTCCAGCAGGGGGTGCTTGATGATTATATCGGAGTAAATGCCTCTCATCAGCCCCGGGGCATCATCTACGATTTCGTTAGCGAAAAGGAATCGGATTATGAGCGCCTGTTTGAGGTGGTGGATATTGCACCGATAAACGCACCCGAAACCTCTGCTGTAAATCGATATGCAGTGATAAAAGGCAAAACGGAAATCGGTGAAAATGTATTGATCGCCCAGCGCGCCTTTCTGGACAATGCCAAGATGGGCAATGGGTCCAATGCCCAGGAAAACACCTATATTGTCAACTCCCATCTTGAGGGGATGAACGTGACAGCCCATGGTGGGAAAATTATCAATGCTTTTATGGGGCTGAAAACCTTTGTGGGCTTTAATTCTTTTCTCTGCGGGAAAGAAGACGCAAAGCTGACCGTGGGCAAGGGGTGTATTGTCATGCCCCACACCATTATTGATATTGACGAGCCCCTGACCATACCTGAGAACCGTTTGATTTGGGGCCATATAAGATCAGGTAATGATCTGGTGACCAATTCCATTGCCATTGATGAAATCAAAGGGATAAGGGGCAGCGAATCCGTTGGTAATATGACCTTTAGCGGGTCAGGAAAAGATTTTGTGGAAGCCTTTTCTTCACGAATCGAAAATATTCTGGAAGCCAACGGGGCCTATTTCAACTATGACGGGGAATGCAGCGGCCATGCCCAGGATGACCAGCAGATTGCATTCAACACCCTTCAGCCACACAGGTCGGGTGAGAAAGCCGGGATTTATCCTTCCATCCGCATTAAACCTTAAACAGGTGACGGGGCAGAAAAAATATTAAAAAGGGCAGCCCGAAAGGGCTGCCCTTTTTAATTTACAGCAATTTAAGATTCCAGTTCCACAGCCCCGGCCGGGACTTCATTTTCATGCCTTTGGGGATCCGTTCGTTCAGGGTGACGAACATGGTGTAACCTGCCTGTTGAAGTTCGTCTCTTTTGTCTGAAAGGTCCATCATCCAGTTGGGGAAGGTATAATAGGTATTGTTTGACTTACTGGTCCATGCCCCTTCTCCTTTTGGGCTGAAAAAGGGCTGGCCAATGGACAGGTCGGGGGACACGATCCTTGAGACTGCCAGGGGCCAGTTGCCCTGGATAACCATTCCTAAAGGCAGAGATGAGGTCTGGGGCAGGGTCAGGAAGTTATCTTTGTCAAGTTCCGGGCTGACAATGGCACCTGAAAATCCCAGGGATTTTAAAAATCCAATGGTCCGGGTGTTGGTGATGTTGCAGAAGGGGCCGGCCCAGAGATTCAATTTTCCCGGCTGCCTAAACAACTCAATCTGCCAGGGGGCATTGAGTACGAAATTTTTAGCGCCTTTTTTCACGGCCGCATCTATATATCTGCGGCAGAGGATTTCTTCTTCAGGAAATAGAAGGGGATCCAGCCACAGCCATGTCCTTCCCATGGGTTTTATACCGTAACTGCCAGAGGATATCCACATGCCTGTATCCTTGTACTCTTTACCCGCCTGGGTCCGGCCCCGGAATACTTCCATCTCATAGGGTGACCTGGCCTGCTTTTTTTGGGATTTCGGATGTTGACGGGGCCTCTGGCTGTCTCTGCGGCTTTCTGATCCAGCCCAGGGCCCGGCATCTCTTACAGGGCGTATGTTCACCGGGTCAAAGGCATCCAATTGGGTTTCAAGGTCCCGGATTAATGAGTACAATTCCTTGCCCCGGCGGTCAATGATAAACACAGGCGCTCCTTTGTTTACCCTGCCTTTGGCCTTTTTGGACAGAAAGAATTTTCCTTTTTTGGGCACGGCCCGTGTGACTTTTTGGATATCATGGAATTTATCATCTTCATACCCGATGCGCAGAAGGTCTCCGGCAAACAATTCTTCGCGGGTATTGATGTAAGGTTCAAACGGGTTCTTCACCCGCCCCAGAAAAAGTCCGGAGCCGGTTTCAGAACTGTGTTCCAGAGGATTTATGACCCGCTGGGACAAGAGGTTGTAGTGGGAAAATTGCCTGCCCATGGCATAGTCCAGATAAGACAGGGCCTCTTTTTTTCGTTTGGGATCATCCCTGAGGAGGCGATAGGCCTTTACCGTATAATAGACATAGTGGGGGCTTTTTTTTCGGCCTTCTATTTTCCAGGTGGTGACCCGTGGGATATCTTTGAGCACCTTTACCAGTACATCCGCTGAAAAATCCATACAGGAAAAATGGCGTTGTTTCTGATTTTTCTGTTCGTACATCCGACGGCATGGCTGGACGCATCTTCCACGCAGGGCACTTTTGCCGCCAAACCATGACGACCAATAGCACCGTCCCGACACCGAATAGCACAAGGCCCCGTGGATGAAAACCTCAAGATCCATGTCTTTTGGTGCGGCAGAGGCCATGACTTTGATTTCGTCTATGTTAAACTCCCTGGGCAGGACCACCCGCGAGAAACCGGTCTTTCCTGTGGATGCCAGGCCTGTGGGGTGGGTGCAATTGCCCAGGGTGGAGAGGTGGAGCTCGCCTTTAAAATCGGCCTTCTGGGCCAGATGCACCATGGCCGGATCCTGTACAATCAGGGCATCCACATCTGTGTACCTGGCCAGCTTGGCCAGGATGCGTTCTACTTTTTCAATCTCGGATTCTTTGATGATGGAGTTAAAGGCAATATAGACTTTTACTTTTTTTGAATGGGCCAGTCGAGTCAGCTTTGCCAGATCTTCCACTGAAAAATTATCCGCTTCCATGCGGGCGGAAAAAATTTTCAATCCGCAGTAAACGGCATCGGCTCCGGCTGCTATGGCTGCCAGAAATGAGTTTTGATCACCGGCAGGGGCCAGGATCATGGGGGTAAAATTTGTATGGGGTGTCATAGGGTCTTTAAATTATGGTTAATCGGGTTGGGATTATAATCAGGTTAGGCTCAGTACCAAATTTAAACCGTCCAAACTTGAACTAAACTCTATACCAATTCAAAGCGGACACAAAAGGTATTTAATCCAATGGACGATTTATTATGTTTTTGTGCCTTAGTATTGCAATTTTAAGGGATAATGTCAAAATCTTACCCCAAATAAGGTACACAGATAAAGAATGAGGTGAGCAATGTTTGCAAATTATGATGAGACCGGCTATGCAGAGCCGGTGGACGGTATCAGAATGAAAACACTGGTTTATGGAAAAAAGAGTCTGATGACCCGGTTTGAACTGGCCAAAGGCGCCCGGCTGCCGGCCCACTCCCATCCCCAGGAGCAGACCGGATACCTGGTTTCCGGCAAAATTATCCTCCATATCGGAGATCAGGCCTTTGAGACCGGTCCCGGAGACAGTTGGTGTATCGGCGGCGATGTGGAACACCGGGCAGAGATCCTGGAAGACAGCGTGGCCCTGGAGGTCTTTTCACCAGTACGGGAGGATTATTTGCCCAAATACTAAGGTGCGCAGACCTTACAGGGCTTGTATCCTTGTTCCATTGCTTCTTCCCTGGTGGCGAATTCTGTTGTGCATTTTTTGCCCTGTGAAAATTTGCAGTCTATGCTGTGGAATACCAGGGTTTCGGCATTGCCTTTAAATTGCGTTGAAGAGGTGGCGGTAGCGGGCGCTTCAGGTTCCTGTTCTACCGGTTTTTTTTCTGCCTGGACGTCCTGAACTGGGGAGGGAGCTTTTGTTTTGTTTTCCTGGACTTCAGTGAATCCCAGATAAAAGGCCAATGCGCCGCCTAAAATCAGGAGAATGGGCAATGCGCCTAGAATAACACCCAGAAAGGAACAAAAGAATTGTGCGAATCCGACTACCCCGATGAGAGCGGCCAGGCCGCCCAGAACAATTTTTTTCATGAATACACCCCTTTATGAATGGAAAGTGAACATAATCAGGCCCATGGGACGGACCCAATGGGCTATATTTCCTATGTACTGACTTTTGTAGGGTAAATTAGGGATTCTTGTCAAGGTGTGGAGCAGAACTATTGTTTTTTTATGGGGAAAGGCAGTATGATCATGTAAATAATATATCGGAAAAAGGAAAATATGGGAATTTTTTTAAATAACGGGGATATGATCGGTGTGGCTGCCCCGTCGGCCCGGTTTGACCGCAGTCTCTTTGAAAAAGGGATCTCTTGCCTTGAATCAATGGGGTTTGAGGTCCGGATACCAAAGGGGATTTTCGGAGAATTTAGGTACCTTGCCGGGTCAGACCGGAACCGGGCAGGGGTGGTGAACCAATTGTTCGCCGATCCAGAGGTCAAGGGTATTATTTCGGTTCGTGGTGGATTCGGGGCCATGCGTATCCTGGACCATCTGGACTGGGAGTGTATCCGGGCGAATCCAACCCTCTTTATAGGGTTTTCCGATTCCAGCGCCCTGATTTCGTGCCTTATTTCCCAGAAGGGAACAGGGACAGTACACGGTCCGAACCTGGTTTCCCTTGCCAGGGCAGGGCAGGAGACTCTGGATGGATTTTACCGGGCAGTGACTGGGCAGCTTAAAAAAATAGACATGGCACAGGGCCAGTGTATTGTGGGGGGGAAGGCCACGGGCCAGCTTGTGGGAGGAAATCTTGCCACTCTGGCACATATGACGGGTACCCGGTTTCAACCCGATTTCGACGGCGGCATCCTCTTTATTGAAGATGTGGGGGAGCCGGCCTATAAAATTGACAGGATGCTTTCCCAAATGAAGCTGGCCGGGTGCTTTGAGCGTATCCGGGGGGTGGTGGCAGGTTCCTTTGAAGATTGCGCCAACCCTGAATATATCCCCGAGATCATCAATGAGATGTTCCTGGATATGGGAATCCCGGTGTTTATGGGGCTGGCTGCTGGCCACGGCAGGATCAATCTCGCCCTGCCCATGGGAACAATGGTCCGCCTGGACGCAGACCGGGCACTTCTGGCCTGGGAGTCCCAATGATGGACAAAAATTTTATCCAGATTCACCGGGCCATGGACCGGGCAGTGGCTGAGTCTGTTTTTCCCGGGGCTGTCCTGGCCTGGGGCATTGGTCCTAATCTTCTCTTCCACAGGGCGTACGGCAGGACAGATGAAACCTGTGGAGAGACTGTCTCTCCACATACGATATTTGACCTGGCATCTCTGACCAAGCCTTTGGCCACGGCCCTGGCCCTGGCTGTACTGGTACAAAAAGGCCAGATCAGCCTGTACACATCCCTGGGCGAAATCCTGCCCGAGGCCAGAGGGATGGATAAATCGGAAATTACCCTGGATATGTTGCTTCGGCATACCTCAGGCCTGCCGGCCCACCGGGAATATTTTAAGCGGATGCCTTCCTCAGAGCCACGATCTGCACTGAGGCAGATGATCCTGGCGGAATCCCTGGAAACGGCACCTGGTAAAAAAGAGATCTACAGTGATTTGGGCTATATGCTTCTGGCATGGGTGGTGGAGGCGATTTCCGGCAGACGCCTGGATCACTTTGTACGTGATTTCATTTATGCCCCCCTGGGGCTTTCCGGTCTTTTTTTTGTACCGGCTGAAGCGCCACGGCCAGACAGGGACAGTGTGGCGGCAACCTCTCATTGCCCCTGGCGGGGAAGGTTGATCAAGGGTGAGGTAGAAGATGAAAATGCCTGGGCAGCCGGCGGGGTTGAAGGGCATGCCGGGCTTTTCGGTGACGGGGTTTCCGTTTACCGCATCTGCAATGAGATTCTGGCGGCTGTCACTGGTGAGGAAACCAAAGTTTTAGATTCCAAGGTGATCCGTTCCTTTGTCAGGCAGATACCGGGAATGAAACGGATGGCCGGATTTGATACCCCGTCAAAAGAAAATTCCTCAGCCGGCTGTTTTTTTTCAAATCGTGCTCTGGGCCATCTGGGATTCACCGGCACCTCATTCTGGCTGGACCCTGAAACAGGCCTGATCGTGGTTCTCCTGACCAACCGGGTCCATCCCACCCGGGAAAATTGGAAAATCAGAAAATTTAGACCCCTTATACATGACCTGATTCATCATTGGGTCTCTTCAGAAAGCAATGTAAATAAACCGGTGTGAAACATTTTTATTCTTGTAAAAAGCCCGTAAGTTTGTTAGCAAATATCTTTTAATACTGTTTTTTCAGATGACGTGGATATTCAACCCAATTATTGTGTGAAAGAGGACAAATGAACTTTATAACTGATACTTTGCTTGGCGCCTTTTCCAATGACCTTGCCATTGACCTTGGCACTGCAAATACATTGGTTTATGTGAAGGGAAAAGGGATCGTATTGAGTGAACCCTCTGTTGTGGCTGTTCGAACAGATAAACGGACCAAGAATAAGGTGCTGGCCGTGGGACTCGAAGCAAAGCGGATGCTGGGGCGGACCCCCGGCAATATCGTGGCGATCCGCCCAATGCGGGATGGGGTGATTGCCGATTTTGAGGTCACCGAAGCCATGCTCAAGCATTTTATCCGTAAAGTTCATAACAATAGAAAAACCCTGGTCAGGCCCAGGATTATCATTGCCGTTCCATCGGGGATCACCCAGGTGGAAAAGAGGGCGGTGAAGGAGAGTGCTGAATCCGCCGGTGCCAGGGAAGTCTTCCTAATTGAAGAACCCATGGCCGCCGCTATCGGGGCCGGTCTTCCCATTACCGAACCCACCTGCAACATGGTGGTGGATATCGGGGGCGGCACCACAGAGGTGGCAGTGATTTCCCTGGCCGGAGTAGTCTATACCCAGTCCCTGAGAGTGGCCGGAGACAAGATGGATTCTTCCATCAGCCAGCATATTAAGCGCAAATACAACCTGCTTATCGGAGAAAGAACCGCCGAGATTATTAAAACCACCATTGGAAACGCCTATCCTGATCCCGATCACCTGGAAACCATTGAGGTCAAAGGCAGGGACCTGGTCTCCGGGATTCCCAAGATCCTGGCCATTGATTCCGAAGAGGTGAGGGTGGCCATTTCCGAGCAGATTGATGCCATTGTTGAGACCGTCCGCATTGCCCTGGAACAGACCCCCCCCGAGCTGGCAGCCGATATTGTCGATTCCGGAATCGTGCTCACCGGCGGCGGTGCCCTGTTGAAAAATCTTGATAAATTGCTTAAGGAAAAAAGTGGGCTGCCCATCGTGGTTACGGAAGATCCTCTGTCCACAGTGGCCTTAGGGTGTGGTAAAGCCCTTGATTGCATTGACATTCTTAAAGAAGTAGTCATCAGTTAAATAGATGTTTTCCAGGCGGGTGATGATTATTTTCGGGGTGGGGCTGTTTATTGCGGTGAATTTTACCGTGATTACCATGACAAGCCGTCAGGCACTTCCTGTAAATGGGCTTGAACGCCTTGCCATTTCCCTGACATCACCTTTCCAGCGTATGGTGACCCAGGTCCTCGGATTCGGAGAAACTGTGTGGACCACCTATTTTACGGCTGTCCTTGCGGTGGAGGAGAATCATGAGCTGCGCCGGGAACTGGCAAGGGCCACGGAGATCCAGAACCGGTATGAAGAGCTTGAGCGGGAAAATGTCAGGCTCAAAAAGTTTGTCAATTTCACAGGATCTGTCCCGGCCACCTATGTGGCGGCTCAGGTCATTGCCCGTGATCCCTCGCCCTGGTTTAAAACCATTATGATTGACAAGGGACAGGTAGACGGGTTGGTTAAGGGGTCACCGGTTCTGGTGTCTGAAGGTATCGTGGGGCAGATTATTGAGGTGGCTAAAACTTTTTCCAGGGTGTTGCTGATAACAGACCGTAACTCGGCCGTGGATGCTCTGGTCCAAAATACCCGGGTAAGGGGTATGGTCAAGGGGAATAATGAAGATACCTGTTCCTTTGTGTATGCCCTGCGCAAGGATGAGGTGAGAGCCGGTGAGATGATCGTCTCTTCCGGGCTGGATCAAGTGTTTCCAAAGGGGTTGAGAATAGGCAGGATATTGGATGTGAAAAAAATCCATTCCCAATTGTTTCAGGATATCATTATACAGACCAGTGTGGATTTTGATAAACTTGAAGAAGTGCTTGTCTATAAGAATGAAAATTAACTTTTACCAACCGTTATGGGCATGATGAACTTCTCCTTTTTTTCCATTGTGACCCTTGCCCTGATCATCTGCCAAAGTATTCTTTTCCCAGGGTTCTTCTGGTTTTCCCAGTGCTTTGATATTCTGATCATCCCAGTGCTCTACATGAGTCTTGTGTATTCAAGGTACGGGGTTATCTTAGCTATTCTGGTCATCGGCGGAATCATGGACAGTATTTCCGGGGTGCCTTTTTTTCTCCATATTTTTTCTTATTTATGGGTTTTTTTTATTGTTCAGCTGGTCAAGCAGTTCGTTTTTCAGCGTAGCGCCATGTTTATGATAGTGGTCAGCCTGGTTGCCGTTTCCATTCAAGAGGGGCTGATGATATTTTCCGTGTTTTTATCCCAGGGCCAGGCCGGTGTCCTTGACCTGGATTTTTCCCTGGTAATACGTCAGATGATCTGGGGAATGGTGATTATTCCGCCCGGGGTCTGGGTGATGAATGTGATGCGGCAAAATTTTTTCTATGTGATCAGGCAGTTCCGGCGTGACCTGGCCCGGAAGTACAGGGGGTAGGGTGAGCGGCATTAACAGGAACCCGGACCGGGACTGGATAAAACAACGGCTTATCGGGGCCAGCATCTGTTTTATTCTGGTTTTTTCCCTGTTGTTTCTGAGGCTCATGTACCTTCAATTGATCAAGGGTGAAGAGTATCGGCGGCTTTCAAAAACCAATTGTGTTCGCCTTAAAAGTATCAAATCATCAAGGGGCTTGATCTATGACCGGGATAGCACCCTGCTGGTGGACAACCGTCCCTCTTTTGACCTCACCGCTGTGCTGGAGGATGCCAAGCCGGTTAGAGATACGGTGAGCAGATTGGCACAGCTCATTGATGAGCCCTATGAAGATCTTATGGAGAGCATAGAAAAGGCCGGTAAATCAGCTTTTTATAAACCAATGATACTGAAGCGGGATATCACCCGGGATCAGCTGGCCATTGTTGAATCCCATCAGTTTGATTTACCCGGTATATATATCGATGTTGAACCAACCCGTCACTACATCTATAAAAAAACAGCCGCACACTTACTAGGATATCTGGGCCAGATCAACCGGAAAGAACTCCAGAGCGGGCAATACCCCAATGTAAAAACCGGAGATTCCATCGGACGGTACGGTGTTGAAAAAAGTTTTGAATCTTTTCTCCAAGGGAAACGGGGGGGACGCCAGGTTGAAGTGGATGTCAATGGCCGGGTGATCAAGGTGCTGAAAACCGTGGAGCCTTTATCCGGGAAAGATCTGCATCTTACTGTAGATCTCAGGCTCCAGCAGCGGGCGGAAGAATTATTGACAGGTATAGACGGGTCTGTTGTGGCCATTGACCCTTCCAACGGAGATGTGCTGGTTATGGCTTCCACCCCCAGTTTTGATCAGAACGATTTTATCGGAGGGATCTCCAGTAAAAAATGGCGGGCCCTTATGGATGATCCGGGAAGACCTATGAACAACAAGGCGATTCAGGCGGAGTATCCGCCGGCATCGACTTATAAGATTATCACAGCCCTGGCCGGGCTCGAGGAAAAAGTAATTGACGAGAATGCCACCTTTTATTGTCCGGGGTTTTACAAGTTTGGTAACCGGAGATACCAGTGCTGGAACCGCAACGGCCACGGAGAAATGAATGTGGTAGATGCCCTGGCCCAGTCATGTGATGTCTATTTTTACCAGACCGGAGAAAAGCTGGGGGTGGACGTTCTTGCCCAATATGCCAATGGTGCCGGCCTCGGACGGCTGACAGGTGTCCGGCTGGCCCATGAACGGAAGGGGCTCATCCCCACTGCTGTATGGAAAAAGAAACGGTTTAAGGAGTCCTGGCAGGCCGGTGAAACCCTGTCCATAAGTATTGGCCAGGGTTTCAACCTGGTGACACCGCTTCAGATGGCGGTCTTTATTGCCGCCGTCGGCAACGGCGGGACCCTGTATCGACCGAGAATCGTTAAGTCTGTTCGGGACAGGAAGGGAAATATTGTCCAGGCCATAGATCCGGAAATTACAAGCGGGTTGCCGGCGTCCAAGGAGAATCTGGCTCTGGTTAGAAAGGGGCTGCTCAAAGTGATCCAGGGTGAGAGAGGGACGGCCCGGCGCATCAGAGCAACAGAATACGAAATTGCCGGAAAGACCGGCACCGCACAGGTATTCAGCAGGAAGGCCGGGGAAAAATTCGACAATAAAAAATTGGAAAGAACCCTGCAGGATCATGCATGGTTTGTCTGTTATGCCCCTGCTCAAAACCCGAAAATTGCCATCTCGGTGATTATTGAACATGGTGAGCATGGGTCAAGTGCGGCAGCTCCGGTGGCCAGTGATCTGATCAAAACCTATTTGGGGGTAGACCCCGATATTATGGTTCTCCCGGCCAATGATACAGGTGGACTAAATGAGCCGGAACAGGAGTGATCATGTTTGACAGGCGGTTAATTGAAAATTTTGACTGGGGGTTTCTCGGGATTATATTCCTGATCTGCGCCGCAGGTCTGGTTATCTTGTATTCTGCGGTAACGGCTGGGTATGACGGTGTCGGGCTTAATACGCTTTTTAAAAAGCAGGCGATATGGATGGGGGCGGGGTTCGTGATTATGATGACAAGCCTGGTCATTGATTTCAGAGAACTGGACAAGCTCAACCTCTTCATCTACGCCATTTGTGTAGGATTTCTGATCTCCATTTATTTTTTCGGAAAGGTGGGCGGGGGATCACAGCGGTGGTTGGTTATGGGGCCCATACGCATGCAGCCTTCGGAACTCATGAAGATTTCTTTGATCATCAGTCTGGCCTCCGTGTATTCCAATATTCTATCCGAACAGGGTCTGGGGTTCAGAAATCTCATCAAACCGGCCATGCTCTGTCTGATTCCATTTGGACTGATTGTCAACCAGCCGGATCTGGGAACCGGGCTTTTGCTTCTTCTTATTGCAGGGTCCATCACTCTCTTTGTCAAAGTCGAAAAAAAAGTATTTCTCACCCTGTCGGGTGTGGGGTTGTCCATTGTGCCTCTGGTATGGTTTTTTGGGCTTAAGGAATACCAGAAGGGTCGAATTTTGACCTTTCTTGATCCGGACCGGGATCCTCTGGGGGCCGGATATCATATTATTCAATCTAAAATCGCCATTGGTTCCGGGATGATTACCGGAAAAGGCTTTTTGCAGGGCACCCAGAATGCTCTGAATTTTTTGCCCGAGCAGCATACAGATTTTATTTTGTCGGTTCTGGCTGAAGAGTGGGGGCTTGTTGGCTGTGGTGTGCTGCTTATCCTCTATTTTGTGCTCCTGTTTTGGGGGTTGAATATTGCTTATAATTGCAGGAATATGTTCGGTTCTATTCTGGCATTTGGGATCACCACAATGATTTTTTGGCAGATTTTCATTAATATCGGTATGGTTATGGGGCTGATGCCCGTTGTTGGAGTGCCTTTGCCCCTGATTTCCTACGGTGGGTCATCCGTGGTCACCAATATGGTTGGGTTTGGGATTTTAATGAATATCAGTATGAGAAAATTTACCAGTTCCTGATCCGGGAATGGAGTGTTTGAGATGAGATTTTATTTTTATTCCAGGTTGTTAAGTTTTATTTATTGAATAAATCAAATTTTTTTATCTTTTTTATTGGGTTTTTTACGGTGTAATTTGGCCTGAAAGACCCTCAAAACGTGGTTCTCAAACCGGCAAATTATTTGTGATTCAATATTGACAAATGATTTGCCGGATGGTACTCAAGTCTCGATTATTTTAGAATTTAGGTCGGGTTCGGAAGAATCCGGCCATTAGGTTATAAGTGGTTGATTTTTTTTGTAATCATTAACTGGCGGAGGGAATTTTATGATAACTGTGATTCCTGATATATCAGCGGTATATCAGATGATCAATTTCCTTGTCCTGCTCTTTGTTCTCAACATGGTACTGTACAAACCAATTCGTAATGTCATTCTGGAAAGAAAAGCCAAGGTTGACAGCCTTGAAACCGGCGTTGAAAAAGCGTCTGCTGATCTTGACTCCCAGAAAGATGCTTACAAAAATGGTTTGAAACAGGCCAGGGGTGAAGGTCTCATGAAAAAAGAGATTTTCATTGAAGAGGCATCTGTGGAGGAAAAGGAAATAATCGACCAGATTAACAAGAAGGCTCAGGCTAATTTTGCCCAGATCAAGCAGCAGGTGGCAGAAGAGACCGAGCAGGCCCGTAAAGTGCTGGAAGCCGAGGTGGATGCCTATGCTAAAGCTATCGGTGAAAAGATTCTAGGGAGGGCATGTTAATGGGAATAATTAATTGGAAAAAACACCTTAAAGTTTCCGGTACGGTTATGGCTCTGGTCGCAGGTTCAACTGCGGTGTGGGCCTCCGGTGGCGGCGGTCATGGCGAAGTTCATAATTCATGGCTCACCGTAGATACCTGGAAAGTGTTGAACTTCGGTCTTCTTGCCGTGGGTGTGTTTTTTATTGCTAAAAAACCGGTTGCCCAGTTTTTTTCTACCCGTACAAAGGACATAGAAGAAGAGCTTGGGCAGTTGGAGCAGAAAAAAGCAGATGCTGAAAAGAAACTGGCTGAGTATGAGGCCCGGTTTAGAAATCTTGAACAGGAATCCAAACAGATTGTTGAAGATTATATCAAACAGGGTGAAGAAGCTAAAAAAAGAATCATTGCCGAAGCGGGTGCCCAGGCGGATAAGCTGGAAGATATTGCCAAACGGAATATCGAACAGGAATTCAAAAGCGCCAGAGTCACTCTTCAGCAGGAAATTGCTGAGCGTGCAATGGACCGGGCAGAGGAAGTCATCAAAAAATCCATCAAAGCGAAGGATCAGGATAGGCTTGTTGATCAATACTTGAAAAAGGTGGAGGCATAATGAAAAATCTCGCGGTTTCAAGGCGTTATGCCAAAGCATTGATTCTGATCGGCCAGGAAGACGGCCAGGCGGAACAATACAATAAAGAGCTCACTGCCATGGTCGAGCTTTTGGACACCCAAGACGGGTTTGAACAAGCGCTGGTTAACCCCCTGATCAACAAAAATGATAGGAAAAAGTTGCTGGAGGCCGTTATTGCCTCCGCCGACCTGTCCGATATCATGAAGTCTTTTCTGATATTGTTGTTCGCCAAAGGGAGAATCGTTTTTTTGAGGGATATCGCTTCCTACTACCAGGATATGGCAGATGAGTTGAACGGCATCGTTAAGGCCAGTGTGACTTCGGCCAACAAGCTGTCCAAGAAGGCCATTGATAAAATCAAGGCATCCCTGTCTAAAAAGACCGGTAAAACCATTGTTTTGAATGTGGAGCAGGATCCAAGCCTTATCGGCGGCGTGGTGACAAAAATCGGCGATCTTGTTCTTGACGGCAGCGTGAAAACTCAGCTGATCAATATGAGGGAAACTTTAAAAAAAGGTGAGAGTGTCTAATGGAAATTAAAGCAGAAGAAATAAGCCAGATTATAAAAGACCAGATCAAAGGATTTGATGCAGAGGTTGATCTGAGCGAAACAGGTGTCGTTCTGTCTGCGGGTGACGGTATCGCCCGTGTATATGGTTTGGAAAAAGTAAAGGCAATGGAACTGGTTGAGTTTCCCGGCGGAATCCTGGGTCTCGCACTGAACCTTGAGGCCGACAACGTTGGTGTAGCCATCCTGGGTGATGATAAGGTCATCAAAGAGGGCGACGTGGTAAAAAGAACCGACCGTATTGCTTCGGTGCCTGTTGGTGAAGCCCTTCTGGGCCGCGTTGTAACCACCACTGGTGAACCGGTTGACGGCAAAGGCCCCATCACTTCAGATACTTACATGAATATGGAATTGGTTGCCCCTGGTGTTATTGCCAGAAAAGGTGTTCATGAACCCTGTTACACCGGTGCAAAAGCGGTTGACGGTATGACCCCTGTTGGTCGTGGTCAGCGTGAGCTCATCATCGGTGACCGTCAGATCGGTAAAACAGCTGTTGCGGTTGATGCCATTATTGCTCAGAAAGAAAGCGGCATTAAATGTGTTTATGTTGCCTGCGGTCAGAAAAAATCCACCGTTGCTCAGGTTGTGGCTGCCCTTGAAGAACACGGTGCAATGGAATACACCACAGTTGTTATTGCCTCCGCTTCAGAATCTGCTGCCATGCAGTATCTGGCGCCTTATGCCGGATGTGCCATGGGTGAATATTATAGAGATAAAGGCGAGCATGCCCTGATCGTTTATGATGATCTTTCGAAACAGGCTGCCGCTTATCGTCAGGTATCTTTGCTTCTCAGGCGTCCGCCCGGACGTGAGGCTTTCCCTGGTGACATTTTCTACAACCATTCAAGACTTCTTGAAAGATCTGCAAAGCTCAGTGATGCAGAAGGCGCAGGCTCTCTGACCGCCCTTCCCATCATCGAAACCCAGGAAGGTGACGTTTCCGCATTTATCCCCACTAACGTTATCTCCATCACCGACGGCCAGATCTTCCTGGACAAAGACTTGTTTTTTGCAGGCATTCGTCCTGCCATTGATGTTGGACTTTCCGTATCAAGGGTTGGTGGTGCTGCTCAGGTAAAAGCCATGAAACAGGTTGCAGGTACTCTGCGTCTGGATCTGGCTCAGTATCGTGAACTTGAAGCCTTTGCCGCTTTCGGTTCCGACCTTGACGAAGCTACTCAGAAACAGCTGACCCGTGGTGAGAGACTGGTTGAATTGCTCAAACAGCCTCAGTTCAGGCCCCTTCCCATGGAAAAAATGGTTACGGCCCTGTATGCAGGCACCAAGGGCTATATTGATAAATACCCCAGAGAAGCGGTCGCTAAATACGAAGAGGGTCTTTACCCCTTCGTTGAAAACCGTTTCCCCGAGGTTTTCTCAGGCCTGAAAGAAAAACAGAAAATTGATGATGAACTCGAAGCCAAGCTGAAACAATGCCTGGAAGCCTATGACGAAGAATTCAAGGAAACCGTCTAATCGGTATTTTTGAGACTTTCGTAAGAATAATCACTAACTTATAGGCGTAAAGGTAGATCATATGGCAACATTAAAAGAAGTACAATCGAAAATAGTCAGCGTAAAAAAGACTAAACAGATTACCTCTGCCATGAAGATGGTCGCCACTTCAAGATTGCGCGGTGCACAGACAAGCATGGAGCAGTTTATGCCCTATGCGTCCAAATTTGCCGAAGTATTGGGCAGCATTGCCGGGAAATCAGGCGAGGAAGCTTCTCCTCTCCTGGTCCCCAGAGAAGAAGTTAAAAAGGTGGCCCTGCTCCTCTGCACATCCGACAGGGGGCTATGTGGCGGTTTTAATATCAATTTGATTAATAAAGCTGAAAAAATGCTCAAATCTGAGCTTGAAGGTAAGGAAGTCTCCTTTGTCTGTTACGGCAAAAAGGGAAGAGACTGGGCAAAAAATGCCGAGCACACCATTGATGATGAATATATCGGTGTGGTTGGCGGAACTGTCGAGTTCTCAGTGGCTTCCACTTCAGGACAGACCTTGATAGACAGTTTCCTTGACGGGGCTGTTGATGAAGTATATCTGATTTATTCTGAATTCCAGAGTATGGCCAGGCAGATTCCCATGGTAAAACAGATCCTTCCGATTCCCTCACTGGATGAAATGGTAGGAGAAAAAGAAATGCCTGCAGACGGGAATTTCCTTCCTGAACATATCTGCGAGCCTTCTTCCGATGCGTTGCTCGGGGAAATGCTGCCCAAGAATATTTTTATTCAGATATATGATGCACTGCTCCAGACATCTACTTCCGAACATGCCGCCCGTATGCGGGCCATGGAAAATGCTACAAAGGCATGTGAGGACATGGTGGATGAACTCCAGACAATTTTCAACAAGACACGTCAGGCCGGTATTACGGCCGATCTTATGGATATTGTCGGCGGTGCAGAGGCACTTAAGGGATAACTTAAGTAGCTTAATTTGTAAAAGTTAAGTTAGATATACGCATAATTAAACAGCTTTATAGGAGAATAAAATGGCTGAAAATATAGGTAAGATAGCACAGGTGCTTGGTGCTGTTGTTGACGTTGAGTTTGAGCCCGGAAACCTTCCTCCGGTCCTCACCGCTTTGACCATAACAAACCCCACCATCGGGGACATGGAAGACAATCTGGTCATCGAAGTGGCCCAGCATCTGGGTGACAATGTGGTTCGCTGCATCGGTATGGACGTAACAGACGGTCTCCAGAGAGGCATGGCTGTAAAAGATACCGGTTCTCCCATCATGATGCCCGTTGGCGAAGCATCTCTGGGTCGGGTTCTTAACGTTGTGGGTCGCCCCGTTGACGGTCTGGGAGACATTTCCCAGGAAAAAATGATGCCCATCCACAGGCATGCTCCTGAGTTTACTGAGCAGGATACTTCTGTCCGCGTTCTTGAAACCGGCGTAAAGGTTATCGACCTTCTGGTTCCCTTCCCCCGTGGCGGTAAAATGGGTATGTTCGGCGGTGCTGGTGTTGGTAAAACCGTTATCATGATGGAGATGGTTAACAATATCGCCATGCAGCATGGTGGTATCTCCGTTTTCGGCGGTGTTGGTGAAAGAACCCGTGAAGGTAATGACCTTTACCATGAAATGAAAGATTCCGGCGTTCTTCCTAAATGCGCCTTGGTTTACGGCCAGATGACAGAACCTCCCGGAGCCCGTGCAAGGGTTGCACTTTCCGCCCTGACCTGCGCTGAATACTTCCGTGATGTAGAAGGCCAGGACGTGCTTCTCTTTGTTGATAATATCTTCCGTTTCACCCAGGCAGGGGCTGAAGTTTCTGCAACGCTTGGTCGTATGCCTTCTGCGGTTGGGTATCAGCCAACTCTGGCGGTCGACATGGGTGAGCTTCAGGAGCGTATTACCTCTACGGATAAGGGTTCGATCACTGCGGTGCAATGTGTTTACGTACCTGCCGATGACTTGACAGACCCTGCACCTGCCACCACATTCGGCCATCTTGACGGTACGGTTGTACTTTCCCGTCAGATCGCAGAGTTGGGTATTTATCCGGCTGTGGATCCCCTTGACTCCACCTCCAGAATTCTGGATGCGGCTTACATTGGTGAAGAACACTACAATGTAGCCCGTGTTGTTCAGCAGACCCTGCAGAAATACAAAGAGCTTCAGGATATTATCGCAATTCTTGGTATGGACGAGCTGTCAGACGAAGATAAGATCACCGTTCAGCGTGCCAGAAAACTCCAGAAGTTCCTGTCCCAGCCTTTCCATGTTGCTGAAACATTCACCGGTATGGCCGGTATTTTTGTAAAGGTTGAAGACACAGTTAGATCATTCAAAGAAATTATTGACGGTAAGCATGATGATCTTCCTGAAAACGCTTTCTATATGGTAGGTTCCATCGAGGACGCCGTTGCAAAAGCAAAAGCGTAAATTAGCTAACGGAGGACTATCATGGCTGAAAAACTATTTCTTGAAGTAGTTACACCGCAAAAGGCAGTGGTCAGCGAAGAAGTTGAGATCGTGGTTGCGCCGGGTTCCGAAGGTGAATTCGGTGCTCTTAAGGGTCATACCACATTCCTGACTTCTCTAAAGGAAGGTATTGTACGGTATCGGGACACCTCAGGTAAGGATCATTCCCTGATGGTTACCGGCGGATTTGCAGAAGTCCTGCCTGACAAGGTTACCATTCTGGCTGAATCTGTCGAGAGCCAATAATGCATAACCGGACTGGCGAAGCTGTCCGGAGTTGGACTGGCGAAGCAGTCCGGAGCCTGCCTGATGGACTTGTCCGGCAGATGTGAATACATAAAGGGGATGCCTGAAAAGGCATCCCCTTTTCATTTATATAAAAGATTTAAGGAATCATAATGGATGATGTCGCAGTCATAATCCTGGCAGCCGGAAAGGGTACCCGGATGAAATCGGATATTGCCAAGGTGCTGCACAGGGTTGCCGGAAAATGTATGGTGAATCACGTAGTCGAATCGGCTTTGGGGGTGACCCAGGATCATGTTCATGTGGTGGTGGGCCATCAGGCAGATCAGGTTATGGCTGAAATTTTAACATATCATTCTGTTCATTTTGCCTTTCAGGAAAAATTGCTTGGAACTGGGGATGCGGTTAAGGCTGCACTGCCCGGTCTGGACGCCTCCATTCGTAATGTGCTCGTACTTTGCGGGGATGTGCCGCTGATCCAAAGAAAGACGATTCAGGATGTCGTTCAGGTTCACGCTGATGCTAATGCTAAGCTCACTGTACTGGCGGTTCAGGTGGATGATCCCACAGGGTACGGAAGAATCATACAGGGTGTTGACGGAAGCCTTACCGCTATCAGAGAAGAGGCTGATGCAGACCCGGCTGAAAAGCATATTTGCGTGGTGAATTCAGGCATTTATTGTTTCGACAGGGCCTTCCTTGAATCCGGCATACAATTGATACGGAACACCAATAATCAGGCTGAATATTACCTGACGGATCTTGTTGAAATTGCCGTGTCCAAAAACGTTAAAACCCTCATCACTAAAGCATCTGAACCGGATCAGGTTATGGGGGTCAATACCCTTGAAGAGCTGGGCCGTGCCCAAGTTTCGTTTGATGGGATCCAAAATGAATTATCTTGACTTTCCTTGAGAACCTGAACTATACTGAATCCGGGAAAAATAACTTTATGAGACTATGAAATTGGGTAATGAGAGTATCGAAAATAAGTTTGATGATATTGAAATCCGTGTAGATTTTTTGATTGAATTATGCAAGACCCTTCAGGATGATAACAAAATGCTGATTTCCAAGGTAGAAACCTTGGAAGCGGATCTGGATAAAAAATCAAAAACAGAAGAAGTCTACGAGGAGCAGGAGTCGCTTATACAGTCGAAAATAGACGGACTCCTCACAAAGCTGGACGGTTTTGCTAACAACCTATCCAGTGATGACTTGTCAAACGTTTGACAATAAAAAATCGGTAAAGGGATTTCTTTGGATGAAATTGTTAAAATTGAGCTTTTCGGAGAAGAATTTAAATTTAAACCGGATGATAAAAAGCACTCAGATCCGGTAAAAATTGCAGCCCATGTAGAAGAGTATATTAAAGAAGCAGAAGGGGTTTTTCAGAATAAGACAAGTGGTCGAAATCGGACTGCAATTCTGCTTCTCGCAGCCATGAATTTATCCAAAGATTTTCACGAATTAAAGCTGCAATATTCTGATCTGGAAAGAGATGTGGAAAATAGAATTTCATCTTTATTGAAAAAGATTGATGAGGAAATTGAATAAATAATAGTTAGTTGATCTTTTATAACAAAACCCCCTGCAATGCGCGTGATTGTATGACAGACTTTGTCCTAACGCATAAAAAAAAGGGAGTTCACGCTGGTACTGGTGAGCAGGTTCCTCTTGTAAGGAAAAGCCTAAAGGTATTATTGAACGCCCCACCTTTTGAACCCATGGTTCAAAGCCTTTAAAGCAACACGGCAATTTGTGGGGGGTATTGTTATAAAGATTATATTCTTTCCCCAACGCCTTCCCGACCCATTACCCCATTCCATAATTTAATAAAGTAAAATAGTGAAACGGTGCAAATATGATGTATTAGGTCATTGATGCCAATTATTTGAGGAGACTGATTGAATGGACGTTATGGTAATGCTTGCATCAATACTGGTTGTCCTTCTGGGTTGTGGGATAGCAGCTTTTTTCGTTATTAAGAAAAAAGTAACCCGGGAAAATCTCAATATAGAAGAGGAACAGAAACGTATCGTTGAGGAGGCTGGCCGTAAGGCTGAGACCCTTCTGAAAGAGGCCCAGTTAGAGGCTCGGTCTAGATTGCTGGAAATGAAAAGTGATTTTGACGCAGAAACTGAAGAAACCCGTAATGAACTTAAGAAAGAAGAACGCAGGCTGTCTAAGAAAAGTGAAAAACTTGACAAGGTCGAAGATCAGTTCTCAAAACGGGAGCAAGAAATTTCCAGAAAAGAAAACGATACCCGAAAAAAATTGGAATCCGCAACCAGGAACGAAGAGCAGTACAAGAAGGTGCTTGAAGAGACCAAACAGGAGCTTGAAAAGGTTTCCGGCCTGACTCTGGAAGAAGCTAAAGAACTTCTTCTTAAGGCCATGGAAGACGAGGCTAAGCACGAAGGGGCCAAGCTTATCAAAAAGATCACTTCCGAAGCAAAGGAAAAGGCAGACAAAGAGGCCAAGAAAATTATTTCTACGGCTATCCAGCGCTATGCCGGCGACTATGTTGCCGAAAGGACTGTGTCTGTTGTCCATCTTCCCGGGGATGAAATGAAAGGTAGGATCATCGGTCGGGAAGGTCGGAACATTCGTGCACTTGAAGCGGCAACCGGAATTGATCTTATTATCGATGATACGCCTGAAGCAGTAATTCTGTCCGGATTTAATCCGGTTCGTCGGGAAGTGGCCCGTATTTCTCTTGAGAAGCTTATTTCCGACGGCCGCATTCATCCGGCCCGTATCGAAGACGTTGTTGAGCGGGCTGCTGAAGAGGTAGAGGCTGCTATCAAAGAAGCAGGCGAGCAGGCTGCATTTGATCTGGGGGTTCACGGTATTGATCCTGAGCTGATCATGGTACTTGGGAAGCTGAAGTTCAGAACCTCCTATGCTCAAAACGTACTTCAGCATTCCGTTGAGGTCGCGTTCTTATCAGGTGTTATTGCCGCAGAGCTTGGGTTGAATACTAAACTGGCCAAGCGGATGGGGTTGCTTCATGATATCGGCAAGGCTGTGGATCACGAGGTGGACGGCGCCCATGCCATTATCGGTGCAAAACTGGCAAAAAAATACGGAGAAATAGAAAGCGTGGTCAATGCCATTGCTGCCCACCATGAAGACCGGATGCCAGAAACCGTTTATGACTTCATTGTCCAGTCTGCCGATGCTCTTTCAGGGGCACGGCCCGGCGCCAGAAAAGAGAGCCTTGAAAATTATGTCAAACGTCTTGAGGATTTGGAAAACATTGCAAACGCCTTTGACGGGGTAACCAATACCTATGCCATCCAAGCGGGACGCGAAATCCGTGTTATCACGGAAAGTGAAAAAATAACCGATGACAGTGCTGTGCTTCTTTCAAGGGATATTGCCCGTCAGATTGAGGAAAACCTTACCTTTCCAGGTCAGGTTAAGGTGGTTGTGATTCGGGAAACCAGAGCTGTAGAGTATACAAAAAAATAGAAGGAACGCAGTCGGATGAGTGTTTTATCGGTATTAAAAGAACGCGGTTTTGTTGATGCAACCACACACACACAGGAATTGGAAGATTACCTGGAAAATAACAGGGCTACCTGCTATATCGGGTTTGACCCTACAGCCTCAAGTCTTCATGTTGGAAGTCTGGTCTGTATTATGGCTCTGGCCCACATGCAGCGCCACGGCCACCGCCCCATCGCTCTGGTTGGTGGTGGAACCGGGATGATCGGTGACCCTTCAGGGAAAACTGAATTGCGAAAGGTTATCACCACCGAGCAGGTGGATGAAAATAAAACAGGCATTCGCAGCCAGTTGGAACGATTTATTGATTTTTCAGACGACAAAGCCCTGCTGGTTGACAATGCGGACTGGTTGAACAACTTAAAATATATTCCCTTTTTAAGGGATGTGGGACGTCATTTTTCTGTCAACCGGATGATTAAGGCTGAAAGTTACAAAGCCCGAATGGAGGCTGAGGACGGCCTGACCTTTATTGAATTCAATTATATGCTCCTCCAATCCTACGACTTTATGAAGCTGAGTCAGGATTACGGATGCTTCCTTCAGATGGGCGGTAGCGACCAATGGGGTAATATTGTTGCCGGCATCAATCTGGTTCGAAAGATGACGGGTAAACAGGCCTACGGCATTACCTTTCCTTTGATCACAACCGCAGCGGGTATCAAAATGGGTAAAACCCATAAGGGGGCTGTTTGGCTGGATCCTGAACGTTTTGCTCCCTATGAATACTATCAGTTCTGGGTGAACTCGGACGATGCTGATGTGGCTCGTTTCCTTGCCTTGTTCACCTTCTTGCCTATGAACGAGATTGAAGCTGTAAATAAGCTTGAAGGTTCGGATCTTAATAAAGCCAAAACCATTCTTGCCTATGAGGCCACTAAGATTGCTCATGGTGAAGACGAGGCGCTCAAGTCACTGAAAGCTGCGGCTTCTGTCTTTGGTTCCATTGAAGTGTCTTCTGAGTTGCTGCCTTCTGCTAGTCTTCCCAGGGGTGTTTATTCTGCGGGCAAGGACGAATCTGTGCCTGCGTCTATCTATTCCAAGGCTGGCATCATTAACACAAAGCCTGTGGTTGATTTGTTCTGTGAAACAGGGTTATGCAAATCCAAATCCGATGCCCGTCGCCTGGTCAAACAGGGTGGTGCATATATTAATGGAGAGCGCCTCTTGGTCTTTGATCAGCTGGTATCTGAAGTTGATATCGATGACAGTGAGATCCTGCTTAGAGCCGGAAAAAAGAAATATCATAAAATTATTTTAAAATAGTTAAAAAAGTGTTTGACAAAGCCGGGACTCGCATGTATATTGGCCTGGTTTTGTCGGTCAGGAAAAACTCTGACGCGGACTTGATCTTTGAAAATTGGTCAGTGAAGAAGAAATGAGCGGGTCACAAACAAGCCTGGTCGACTTAATAAGTCGGTTGGGTTGACCTTAAAGTTTTAGTTAAAAGGATTATAACTGGAGAGTTTGATCCTGGCTCAGAATGAACGCTGGCGGCGTGCTTAACACATGCAAGTCGAACGAGAACGGGATTGCTTGCAATCCTTAGTAGAGTGGCGCACGGGTGAGTAA